>Ga0307507_10005295_pt1 | contig 21361 bp, 12 predicted proteins | sample 7_EM_MG_FD_207223 | JGI IMG/M metagenome (GOLD analysis project Ga0307507, IMG submission 207223) | Populus trichocarpa ectomycorrhiza microbial communities from riparian zone in the Pacific Northwest, United States - 7_EM | ecosystem: Host-associated > Plants > Roots > Unclassified | place... | reverse complement strand
GTTCGGATAATCGTCGGTGTTCCTGTCGTCGCTACCGAGAGTCGTGGTTGCGCCTGTCGGGCGAGACGTGAAAGGGCTCCTTTTGCGGCACCGCCGGTGTCCATTCGGCGGTACGGGTGCGCATTTGGTAGCTGTTCAGCTACCGCAGGCAACATGTTTGCGCAGGTCAGCGACCCGCGATTGGCCGCCGAAATCGAGATCCGCCAATAGAATCACGATCAATCCGGACGAGTCGGACGTAACTCTCAACAAGTTCGGTCGATGCAGCTCGTCAAAAGCGCAGGTCGGGAGGCGTGCAGGAGGTCGCACTACTCCATTCAGGGGTAGCTGAACAGCTACTTCCCGACATACTCATAAATCTCGCTCAACTTGGATCTGCAAGACCCTATGATGCTCACGAGACTAACATTGCGATGACCGCGGCGGATTTAACTGCACCAACGCGCTCCGATCGGCCGACCAGTGATCTGATCGCCGATGGAGATTCAATCTCCGCATCGGGCCAGGACATCAAAATAGCCAACCATGCTGATAATTGGCCAAAGGATGATCCAGACCGTCGCAATAGGGCAGCTACCTTGGCTGGCAATGATGATCACGCAGTTCTGCCTGGGCCTACGATGCAGAATCGAAGAGCGGTCAACGCGAGGTCCAGTAGCGGGCAACTCACCCACCGTCAGATCTTGGCTCTGCTGAGCGGTCTGATGATCGGCATGTTTTTGGCAGCCCTCGATCAGACGATCGTCGGCACGTCGATCCGGACGATCGCGGACGATCTCCAGGGGCTGAGCCTCCAGGCGTGGGCGACGACGGCGTACCTGATCACGTCGACCATCTCGACGCCGATCTACGGGAAGCTGTCGGACATCTACGGCAGGCGGCCGTTCTACCTGACCGCCATCACGATCTTCGTGGCCGGGTCGCTGGCCTGCACGTTCTCCACGTCGATGTACGAGTTGGCCGCGTTCCGCGCGCTCCAGGGCCTCGGCGCGGGCGGGTTGATGTCGCTGGCGTTCACGATCATCGCCGACATAATGTCCCCGCGCGAGCGGGCCAAGTACCAGGGCTACTTCTTCGCGATATTCGGTACCTCGAGCGTACTTGGGCCGGTCATCGGCGGCTTCCTCGCGGGTCAGGACACCATCCTCGGCATCACGGGCTGGCGCTGGGTATTCCTGGTCAACGTGCCCATCGGCATCATCGCGCTCGCCGTCGTGTGGCATGTCTTCAGGCTCCCCCACGAGCCGCACGACCACCGCATCGACTTCCGAGGGGCGGTCTTCTTGATCATGGGTATCGTGCCGCTACTGATCGTCGTCGAACAAGGGCACGAGTGGGGCTGGAGCTCTATAAGCTCGACCAGCTGTTACGTGATCGGACTGCTCGGAGTCGCACTGTTCATTCGTGTCGAGGCGAAGATGGGCGACGAGGCGTTAATCCCGCTGAAGCTGTTCAACACCTCGAGGTTCACGATGATTATCATCGCGGGATTCATCGTCGGCATCGGCATGTTCGGCGGCATCTCGATGATCCCGCAGTACCTGCAGATCGTGAAGGGCCACACGCCCACCGAGGCCGGCCTGCTGATGATCCCGATGACGCTGGGCATCATGGTCGGCTCGATCGTGTCCGGCCAGATCACCTCGCGGACGGGCCGCTACAAGATCTTCCCGATCATCGGCACCGCACTGATGGTCGTCGCGATGTTCCTCTTCTACACGGTCGACGTCGACACCTCGATCTGGCAGCCGACGATCTTCATGACGCTCTTCGGCCTCGGTCTCGGCAACTGCATGCAGACCCTGACGATCGCCGCCCAGAACGCCGTCCCGAGGCGCGACCTCGGCGTCGCGACCGCGTCCGCCACGTTCTTCCGCCAAATAGGCGGCACGATCGGCGTCACAGTGTTCCTGTCAATCTTGTTCAACACCGTGACGGACGGTATCAAAGACGCCTTCACTCGCATCGTGCCAACACCCGAATTCCAGTTCGCTCTGAAGGACCCCGCGGTGTTGAGCAACCCGGTCAACAAGCCCGTCCTCGACGCGCTGCAGGGCGGCGGGAATGCAGGCGTGCTCCAGGACTCGTCGTTCCTCCAGCAGGTCGACCCGAGGTTGGCCAGGCCGTTCCTGGAAGGCTTTGCCGAGTCGATCGACGCGGTGTTCCTGACCGGCGCGTTCGTCATGATCCTGGCCTTCGTAACGACCTGGTTCATCAAGGAAATACCGCTGGGTGCAACTTGGCAAGACCCAGACATCAATACCACGCAAGTGACAGAAATCGCCAAAGGTGGCCAGCGTTTATCGTGGTTCCTGTTCGCGGATAGATAGAACCAGCTTATTTGATTGGGACAGTGCCCTATGAGGTGCCATAACCACGCGGCATCCCTCGAATGTTCGTAGTGTTATCTCGGTCGATCGGTTGACGTTCACCGACCGAGCCTGGCCAGTTCATCTTGGACGCGGCGGTGGCCCCATCGGCGGTTCTCCTTCCCTAGCCGCAGAACGAGTGTTCTGAGCGAGGCAAGTTGGCGGCCTCGATCGCGGTCGGTGGCGGCGGCATGTTCGCCCTGTGCTTGGCAGGGCGGCGGCAGCGCACTCAGAAACTTGAGTTGGCACAACGCGAGCGGGTCAAAACTCATGCCGAGCTGGTCGCCGAGACCAACCGGCTGCACGCAGAGAAGGTCCAAGCACACGCGGCCCAGGTGAGCGGAGACCGATGAGTTCCCAATGGAGGATCAGTGCGACGGAAACTGCCGCGGCCATGGCCTCGCTGCATGATCACCTGAATCATCAAATGGGACCGTACAGCGGCTTGGTCGGCTGGGCCTTCGAATACTTATATTTGCGTCGAGATTGATTATTTGACGGCCGAGCACAGCTGGCTGCAGTGGTCAATTTCGACGGAAACGTGCGCACTGGCTACCCTCTCGAGGAGGGTGAGCCCGACGACGGCTGAGACGACTTCCTGCATGTTCGCCTACCCTGACTTGCCGTCGAGCCTTGGGCTGCGGCGCCCTCACTTCTGGATGTGGCCCTCAGTACCCGCAACGCTCTCGTCGATATCGGTGCCGCGATCAAGCGATACGGGTGGCGGTGGGACCAACTGCCAAGCCGTCGAGTGAGGATGGCTTTCGAGAGGTCTTATCGATCTCCTATGGCTGAAGACCCGAACGTAGCGTGCTATCGCTGGGCCAAGCGATGAGCGCACTGGGCATCTCGGTCAGCACGCTGGCTCCCACAGTCGCCAACGTGCTAAAAGGGGCGTCCCACAACACCGCTAACTTGCAGAGAACGGTACGGGCATACCGATGCCAGGGGGTACGAGAACGACGCCGTCCGCGTCGGACGTGTCAAATGTTGTCGCGGCGACATCGACTGGCAAGCGAAAGCACCGTACTTGGAGCCCGTTCGGCAGCGCTGCTGTCCAGGTTGCTGGCAATGGGCGCCCCTGACTCTCCAGATAGTCGAAGGTCTGCGGATGCCCAAAGACGCCGACCGTCCCTGACTCGACTGGCTCCTGCCCAGGTGCGTATACGGCGCGGGTGCGGACGCCGGGCTTGAGTTGTTGGACGTGGATGATCGCTCCGTCGGGGAGTGATGTGCCAGCGACATCCCCCAGTTCCATGCGCTCCGCTGGCGTCACCACCCGGCAACGGTGCTCGAGATTGGGGCGGGCCACGAACCATTCATGATCGTCGATCATCTGATCGTCTATGCCGCGGGCGGAGGGGCATGTTGATGCATGCTCAAGGCGTCCCTTGACGGACCACTTGCCGCAGTCGGAACACTGAACGGCAGGAGCATGACGTCGATGAGGGGCGCGGTCGCTCATATGGTCACCGTACCGACGTTGGGATCTGAGTCGCAGCTACCGAGCTCGCATGGCCGAACTGCTCGAAGACGGTGCTGGCTGCGGGCACGTTCAGCCACGGATGTTCACCGACCTCGGGGACAAGTGACCGCTCCGCCGCCGATGGGCGAGGACCTGTGGCTCGATCTTGCGCGACAGGCCCTGGCCCGGCTGCTGCGCACCCACGGCAGCGCCCGGTTCGACCGCTGCGGGGACGCCGTCCAGGAAGCACTCCTGGACGCGCACCGGCAATGGCGGGCGGCAACTCCCGGACGACCCTCTGGCCTGGCTCACCTTGGCGGCCCGTCGCCGCTACGCCGACCAGGCCCCCAGCGCCGACACCGCGAAGCCCGCACCGCGTTGCTGCACTCCCCGTGCAGCCGGATATCGCCCGGACCGACGACTCGCTGCTGGTGCTGCATGTGTTGCCACCCTGACCTGCCGTGCTCCGGACAGGTAGTGAGTTCGTGACGAGCCTGGGAACATGGTCAGGTGACGATCACTGACGACGGCTTGCTGCTGTGCCCACATTGCGAAACGACCGACACTCATGTCGAGCACGTGTTCGTCTCGGCACGGCAGGAGGACCAACAGATCAACGAGATCACCGTCAACGCGGTGTCCGGTCAGGTGAGGACGCATGAGGCGCACGTTGCGCCGAAGGGGAGCGGTGTGGGGATCGGGAGACGACAGCGGATTGCGTTGGCAGGCTTCTGTGAGCAGTGCGGCCGTCGTTTCGCACTGGTATTTACCCAACACAAGGGTGTCACGCTCGTGGAGGTAGCAGAGGGCGAGTTGCCAGACTGGCCCAGCGAGGAAGAGTAGTTCCGGGAAGTCCAGCGTGGTTGCTCAGCATCCACCTGCGTCGCACAGCCAAGGCGCGCAGCCTCGTGGCAAGACCTGCGATCGACGCGCCGTCCGAACTCGGTTCGAGTGCTTGTACAGCCACCGGCATGATTCAGCCCTGGGACCGTGCTGCTGACGAATTGCTGAATGAGGTATCGCAGCTCTGGGCTCACCGCCGACGAGCATGTTGCTCGGGTGGAACTGTGGGGGGTCTTAGCTACGGTCGTCCCGTGAGCCTCACGCAGGAATTGACGTCACCGCGGACGCCGCTGCGGCGGTTTCTGGATCGGGAGCTGTCGGCAGGGTCCCAGCCACTGCGAGCGACTTTCGCGCTCGGCTCCTGGCTGGCTGCTTGGTGCTGCCGCGAGAAGAGGGCTGGCAGGGTCGGCACCGCGATCGATCAGCGGCTACCGGTGGCGAGCTCGACACCATGAGGGTGTGGGACGACATCACCGCGTAACTGCGGCACGTCGTCCCTCGGATCTGTGAACTCTCGTCGATCGTGCGGCTGAACCCCTGCCCCTCAGGAACCTCCGACTGGCCCCTTCAGTACCAGCTGATGTGCGATTACCCGCAGGATCAACCAATGGGCGTAGGCCGGTGGGGCGAGGCTCGCCCGTGAGACCATGCTTCCCACCGACGGACAGGGGGGCAGGTGGAATCGTCAACCGAGAACCACTTAAGCGGAGACGTCTCCGGCCACGTCGTCCAAGTAGGTGCCATTCACGGCGACGTGCACCTCTACGCCACCTCGGTCGAAGTCACGGCTATCCATCCGCCGCTGACCGAGTGGACGGAACTCCCCGTTCTGCCCGAGCGGGTTCGATCGTTGCTCCGTGCCCAGGTCCAAGCCGCGCAGGAACTGCCCTACCGGCTGCCGGGCGCGCGCAGGCCGTCGTTGGAGACGGTCTACGTGCGTCAGGACCTGGGCAGTGGTGGTGAGGAGCCGCCCTCCGAACACCTCCGGCCCACCCCCGTGCTGGACAGCCACGGGCAACTGGTGGACCTGCCCAGCACTCCAGTGGTCCGGCAGGCGGTGCGCCCGCCGTCACGAACCGTGCGAGAAGCGTTGGACGCCAACGAACACCTGCTCGTCACGGCCGGACCGGGGCAGGGCAAGTCGACCCTGTCGTTGCGGCTCGCCGCAGACGTCGCCACACGGTGGACCTCGCCCGACGTCACCCCGCTCGCCGAACCGGTCGTGCCACTGCGCCTCACCGCGCGCGAACTGGGCTCCCGGCTCGACTTGCCGTTCCCCCAAGCACTGGCAGCCGCCGTGGCCATCGAATACGGCGCGCTCCTGCTGTCCGCGGTAGAGGAGCGGACACTGGCCGAGCGTGTCGTCGGCTGCCGCTGGCTGCTGCTGGTGGACGGCTTGGACGAGGTGGCCGACAGCGCCGACCGCGACCGCCTCGTCACCGTGCTCGCCGCTTGGACGTCGGCCGAGTCGCCGTACCGCGTCGTGCTCACCACGAGACCCATCGAAGGCGCGGCACTGGCTCCGCTGCAACGGATCGGGGCCGCCCGGTACGAGTTGCAGCCGTTCGACGACGAGGCGCTGCGGCGCTTCGCGGACAACTGGTTCGACAACGGCGACGACGCGGCCCGGTTCATCCGGCAGATTCGCGCGGCTCACTTGGACGAGTTGGTGCGGGTGCCCCTGCTGGCCACCATCGCGGCGATCATCTTCGAGCAGCACGACGACCGGCCGCTGCCGGACAACCAGTACGAGCTGTACGAGGCCTACCTGAAGTACCTGCGCTGCGGCCACCAAGTCGCGCCGAACCCGCTCGACCAGTCGCGTGAGGCCTTGCTGGAACACCTGGGGCGAACGCAACTGGAGACCGACACGTCCCTGCTCGCCGCCGCGGTCACCTGGACCGGCGCCACCGGTGAGGAGCTGATCGCCTACCTGACCGCGGTGGGCCCGTTCACCCGGCGTGGCTCCGACCTGCGGTTTCTGCACCACAGCTTCGCCGAACACCTGGCCGCGACAGCCATGGCTCGCCTGCTGCCGGAACGGTTCGACCCCGAGCACGAGGACTTCGTCCGCGTGGTGCACGCGGCCCAGCCGGACGAGCGCGGGCGGCGCGCCCGAGCGGTGCTGCTCCACCACACCCGCCTGCACCCAGCCGAAGCGGACCGGCAGCTGCGGTGGCTGCACACGGGCCACCACCTGCTTGCCGCACGCCTGCTGGCCCGGCACCTGCCTGCGGGCGCCGAGGCCGTGGACGAGTTCCTCACGACGGTGCGGGCGTGGGCGATGACCACCCAGTATCCCGGCCGCGAGATCCTGAGCCAGACCAGCCGCGCCGCGCACCACCCTGGCCTGCACAGGTGGCTCGCGGATTTGATGCGGGGCAAGCAGGCCCCGTGGCAGTCACGGGTGGAGGCGGCCACCGCGCTGGCCACCCGGCTGCGCGGGGCATACCTGGCCGACGCCGTCGCGGAGCTGCACGCCACCGTGGACGACGCGGCGACGACGGTGGAGCACCGGCTCGCGGCGGCCGAGGCACTGGCCGAGTGCGGCAGCGCTGACAGGGAGGCCGCCGACCGCGGCCTGCGTTCGGTGCTGGCGAACCCGCTGGCCACCGCGTCGAGTTGTCGCACGGCCGCGGTGGTGCTGGCGGGCTTCGGCGGGACCGCCCGTGTCCACGCGGTGGAGGCATTGACGCGGTTTCTGGACGACCCGTGCACGCCCGACCAGGACCTGGTGGAAGCCGCGACCGGACTGGTCGAGATCGGCGTTGAGTTCCACGAACGCTGCGCCGAGGTCTTCCGCACCCTGCTACAACATAGGGGCGGTTCGGCGAGCCTTCGGGACACGGCGATCGGGCTGGCCTCGCTGGGGAGTTCACGGTCGGCCGAGGCGATCACCGCGCTCACTGGGTTCGTGATCGACCGGCAGCTCAACCAAGCCGAACGCACCATCGCCGCCGAAGTGCTCGCCGAACTGGGGCCGCAGCACCGCGTCGCGGCGGGCGAGCTGCTCTTGGCGATCGCAGCCGAGCCCGGTGTCGAAGTCCGCGACCGCTGGGACTACGCGTCCTCCCTCAACCGGCTGGGCGGGGAGTTCCAACAGCATGCCGCAGTCCTTCTGCGTTCCGTGCTGGCCGATCGCACGGTCAGCACCAACACACTCCTGTGGACGGCGCGGACACTCGCAGACCTCGGACCCGCCTACCGCGCTGAAGCCGCCCGCGCACTTCACCGCGTGGCCTCACATCCGCAGACAGGCACCTACGACCGCCCAGCCGCGCTGGGTCGGCTGGCCGACCTGGGTGACCCCCACCGAACCTCGGCGGTGGCAGCCCTCCGCGGTGACCTAGAAGATCACAGCATAGATCCGGAATGCCGGTGCCGAGCCGCGGACGAACTCGCACGGTTGGCACCGGATTTCCACCCCGAGGTGCGCGAGCACCTGCTGGAAATCGCTTCGGGACCGTCCGACCGCGCGGTCCGCGTCATCGCTTGGCGGCGGCTCGCGACCATGGGCGCCGAGTTGCGATGTCGGGCACTGGCCGCTCTGCTCGACCTGATGGGGCACGACCACGATTCACGCGTCCCGCACACGCTGTACTACCGGACGGACACCGACGATCCCCATATCGCCGCGGGTGTGCTCGGCGAGGCGCTCGCGGAGCCCTCGCACACCACCGCGTTCCGCATGCACGCGGCTCAAAGCCTCCTCAACCTCGGTCGGCCGTTCCATCGCACCGCCATCGACGGGATGGTCGATCTGATCGGGTCTGGTGCGGTGCCCCGGACCGCGCTCCGGCTGGCAGTTCGAAACTTCGTCAACGTGGGGGCAGGTCTACGGTCCGAGCTGGCCCTGGTCTTGCATGACATTGCGGTGTGCCCGCAGTCGCTTGCCGAGCATGTCTGGCAGGCGGCCGAAGCGATGAACGCGCTGGGCCACGGCGATGACCCTGATGTGTTGGCTGCCCTGCACACCATCATGGTCGACGAATCGGAGAAGTGGCGCGTTCGCGGAAAGGTGAGCATGACCCTGGCGCGTGCCGATCCGCAGCACCTCTCGGAGGCCACCGCCGTGATGCTGCGGATCAGCGCCGAGTACCCGGGTCTTTGGGCGAGTTGGCTGTGTGACCTAGCGGTCCTCGGGGCCGACCCGGCTCCGGGAGTCCGGTCGCTGCTGAAAGACTCCGCCGCTGAACGCGGTACTCGCGAACAGGCCGCTTCGACGCTCGCCCAACTGCGTCCCGACCTGGCAGGAGAGGGGCTGCGGGAACTCAGGCGACAAGCCGCAGACGAGTACTTGAAGTTCATGTGGCGCACCGACGTGGTGCTGGAAGTGACCCGCTTCGCCTCGGACACCGTCGACACCGCGGTCGCCTTCCACCTGGCGGTGCTCAACGATGAGCGCGATCTGATCGCCCACCGTTGCGAAGCCGCCTGTCAACTCGTGAACTTGGACCCTTCGCTCGGGCAGGTGGCGGTCGACAGGTTACGGCGGTTCGCCACGGACTCGGAGCTGATGCCCGAGGAACAGCGGACTGCCGTGCACTGGCTCAAATACCTCACCTCGATACGGCCTGCGGAGGTTTTCCGGTTGGCCTTCGCGGTAGCGCATGATCCCGCCGCGGGCCATCTCGTGCGCACCCGACTGGTCGACCGGCTGTCCGGCGCGGCACGGTCGGACCTCGAACGGTCGTTGCTCGCCGACCGCACGATCCCGATCGGGCGGCGAGTCCCCGACGCCGACGTCTGGGGGCACCGTCCACTTGCGCCGGAAGCCGAACAGGCGGTTCGGGACGTGCTCACGGCCCTCGAGACGCGCCCCGCCGAACGAGTCGCCGCTGCCGCGGCGCTCGGCAGGCTGTCGCACCGGTTCACCTCGGAGGCCGCCGGTCTGCTGGACGAGCTGAGCCGCGGCCGGTGCGCGGCGCTCAAAGCCCGCCGAGAACTGGCTGAGTTGGGTGGGGTGTGGCGCGGTCGGGTGCTGGCCGACGCCCGAAACATCCTTGAGGACGAGACCCGGCCACGGCGCGAGCGCCTCGCGGCGGCCAGTCTCCTCGCCGAATTCCTCGCTGATCCCGGCCGGTCGGTGCTCGACCACTGGCGAACTCTGGCCCAGGACGAGCGGACGTCCACCCTGGCACGGGTGCACATCAGGTACGTGCTGCGGCGGGCGGACGGACTCGACGCCGTTCGAGCGATCCTGAACGACGAGCGAGCCGAGCCCTCGATCCGGTGGACGGCCGCGAAGCTGCTCCTCGACCACGACGTCGCCGACCGGGCCGCCGCGGCGCGCGTGCTCGACGCCATCGCGACCGACACCACCTGCCGCCCCGCGCTGCGGTGGCGCGCGGCCGAAGCCTTGACCGACCTCGGCGCCCGTGGACGAGAGTTGGCAGCGCACGCGCTACAGGCGATCGTCGACGACCTCTCGCTATCGGTGCCCGTGCGGACCAACGCGGCCCGTGTCCTGGGTCGGTCCCGGCCGGACCTCCGGATCGAGGTCGTCCAAGTCCTGTGTGGACTCAAGGACGCTGGGCCACCTCTGCACCGCAAGCTGGTGCTCGAAGCGATCGGCTCGTTCAACTCCACCGAGGGTGTGCTCGGGTTGCGCGCCATGGCCGAGGACCGCGCGCTGGGGCCGGTGGTGCGGATCCGCTGCGCCGAGGCGATGGCGGAGTTGCGCCGCGACTACCGGGAAGCCGCCGCGGCTGTCGCACGTGAGGTGGCGCACGACAGCGCCGTTCCCGCGCACGTCCGGGTTCGCGCCGCACGGGACCTGGCAGGGTGGAGTGACCTTTGCCGTGGCGAGGCCCAGGAGTTGTTGGGCGCCTTGACTGGCCCGGTTCGGCACCACGCCTGCGGTGAGTCCGAAGTGGATCCTGTCTAAGCGCTCTACCGCTCAGACAGTCGCTGATGTCACCAGATGTCCGGGTGTCGAGGGCTGAGCTTTCGCCATCGGGTCGGGGAGGATGTGGGAGAGGGAGCCGCTGGGAACACCGCTGAACCGGGTGATCACCGCCCTGCGCAACTTCTTCGAAGAGAACTTCGACGAACGCGTCCGGTTGTCGAAGCTGCGTAGGCAGCTGATCCGTCTGCATATCGCCGATCCCGACGTTGTGGACTACCAACGCTTCCGAGGGCAGGTGGTGGCGGCGTCTGCGGAGGAGGAAGACCAGGCTGCGGCCGATCTGCTCGAGGCAGCGATCCGGGAGATCAAGGGCACACAGCTCGAAGGCTCGATCCCACATTGACGGGCAGTCTGGTGGCAGATATCCGGGTGGCAGTCGACGAGGCGCGCCTCCAGCACCTCCGCCGGTTGTCGGCCTTCGGCTGGCAACCAGCTCGCTCAATGTGGCGGACTGGTGCGTGTGCCGCTGACCGGGCGACGAACGCTTGATGAAGCTGAACATTGAGGTACTGCTGGACAGCGGCAGACGTCTGGACGCCAAGGCTGCTTTCGCCGAGTTCGAACTGGTCATAGATGGATGCATGGCGGTAAATTCGACCGTCACGACCGCCGGTTCAGTGTTCCACTATTGGTGCACTTGACTACGCGTCAGGTGCGCTTGTCGACTTGAGTAAACAGACGGTGGCAGAAGGAGAAGGAGCGAATCCGGAGCGCCGATCATGCCTAACCGGAGTCGTGCAACGTCGAGTTGACGCCAACTGCGCTCTGGCATCGACGTTTCCGCAGGTCAGTGAGTTTTGGGTCGACACTGGGGGAGGAGTTTTACCGCGTAGACAAGTGGTCGTCTCTTCGGTCTTGACTGAGGTCGTTACGCCTAGATTCGTGCGGATTGCCAGTCTCCTGTCTGGTGATAGTAGCGGGCCGTGGCGATGCGGATCCTGCCGCAGGCTCCGCTCGAGTCGGCTTGGCCGGTCGGGTGTCGCGACTCGTTAGCCGCCTGGAGATCGTGACTTGATATGCCTGACCAGCGGCATGTTCGGATGTTCGATCTCCTCCATGCGGTGCGTGGTGCCGTCGATCCAGCACAGGCAGGCGTGGCGGTAGAACTGGGCGAGGGAGCCGAAGTGCGTGACGGCCGCGGGTTTGGCGTCGAGTGAGGCCGCGTTGTCCTGGAACGGGTTGGATGTGGCCAACCGCCGCCAAACATCACTCGTTCGAGTGAACCGGCAGCGGGCTCGACCAACCGCCCGTACTCGGCCTGACCTGGGTCGTAGGCTCGCTGGATGACCGGAACCGACGCGATCGTGCGCAGGCTGCGGGTAACGGCGGTCGTGATGGTCGAGGTGACTGATCCAGCGGCGTTGGAGCGGGCGGCGTCGCTGCACATCGACGAGGCCGATTACTGCGTCGACGACAGCGGGGCGAACCTCGAGGAGTTGCGTGCCGAGGAGCGGGACAGGGTGCACGGCGATGTCGAGGCCGAGTTGTTGGAGTTGGTCGATCCGTACCTGATGGTCGACGTCGAGGGTGTGGAGGTCTCCGGTTCCGAGTGTGAGGCCGTGGAGATCGACGAACATGACCGTCCGGTCCCGTCTTGGCCGGACTTCGCCGCCCTGTTCCCCGTGTGCGGATGTGACATCCCGGACTGCGACGACTGCACGTCCGGTCACGTCACCCCTCGGACGGCGGTGGTGTTGTGGGGGATGGCCGGGCTGCTCGCCGATCAGGCCTATGACGACGTGATCGAATACGGCGACGACCCGGTGGGGTCCGACGACTCGATGTGGTCGGTGTTCGACGAGTTCCCCAGGATCACTTGGCGGCAGGACGCGATCTGGCGTCGGCGGGCGGCTCGTGCCTTCGATGATCTTGCCGCCGACCTGTTGGCCGGGCGATGGCCGCAGCCGACGTGCCCTGCCGAGGAGATGGCGTTGCACCTGATGCTGCGCTATGGCGAGGAGTTGACGGACGACGGCACGTCCGGCCTGGATAGCCAGTTCGCCCACCTGCCCGAGTTCGACAAAGATCTGCGGTGGACGCTGCTCGCGGATGTGCTGTTCAAGGACCACGACATCCTCGAACTCTTCGATCCGGGCCGCGACGGCATCGAAGACCCCGACGACGAGCAGAACCGCGGCATCGGCATGGGTGACTACACCCCACCGGCCTGGTTCACCACCTTCGACCACATGACACCACGCGACCCACGACGCCCGTTCCGCCGTTGAGAAAGGAGGTCAGGAGTTGGCAGCGTGGCGCCGTAGGAAGGCGGAACCATCGGACCAGGAAGCCCAGGGCGTTTTTCGTCCAGGTACCGGAGAAGTGGTCTCCAATTCCGCGCACAACGTCACGGGCAATGTCCTACAGGCAAGGGACATCACCGTTCAGGGCGACCTGATCCTGTCCGGGGCGCCAGTCGGTAATCGACGTGCATCCCAGGGCGAGAGGGAAGCGCTCGGAAGGACCGTCGAGCGGCATCGGTGTCGCAACAGGGCAACCCGACCGCGGTTCATGGCCGCGCACCCGGCGGTGTAGGTGTTGGTGGGCTGGCTGGCTGGCTGTGGATTCGCAGCAGGTGCTTGTCGTCCACGGACTGGCAGGTTCGGGAAAGAGCAGCGTCGTGGCCGATGCCGTGACGGAACTGATCGAGGCCGGGTGGACGGCCGGGGTGGTCCGCATGGACGCGATCAGGCAGGTTTCGGCCTCGGCTGAGGAACTGTGTGGTTTCTGTGGCCTGCCGGATTCCCCGGTCGTGGTGGTCGACGAGACCGCCGGTGATACACGGCGCGTGGTCGTGGTCGACCAGTTGGACGCGGTCAGCACCTACAGCGGTCGAATGCCGGACAGCTACGACGCGGTGGCCGAAATGCTCGACGAGGCGGAGCGGTATCCGCGGGTGAAGATCGTGCTCGTGGTCAGGACGGTCGACCTCGAAGCCGATCCGCGGATGCGGTCGTTGCTGTCCGACGAGTCTCGGGTCGGCAGCGTCGAGATTGTCGGTCTTGAAGCGATTGCCGTGAAGGACGCCCTTCAAGCCGGTGGTGTCGATGTGGCGTCGATCCAACCTTTTACCTTGGAACTGTTGCGTCTGCCGCTGCATCTCGCCGTGTTCAGCAGGCTGTCATCCGAGTCCCAGCGTCTGACGTACCGGACGTTGCCCGACCTGTACGAGCAGTTCACCGCCCAGACCCGGCAAGCGGTCGAGGCGGAACTGGGCAGTTTGGACTGGGCCACGATCACCAGCATGCTCGCGTCGTACATGAGCGACAACGAAGTGCTTCAAGTACCTACAGCGGTACTCGACGGGGTACCTCGTCGGCAGGTGTCGGCGCTGGCGTCCGCGGGGGTTCTCCTGGACGACACGGTCACCATCAGTTTCTGTCACGAGACCTGCTTCGACTTCGTTTTCGCCAGGGCTTTCGTCGCTCGGGGAGAGAATCTGCACCGGTTTCTGGTGCGGTCCGGCCAGCACCTGTTCCGGCGGGCGCAGACTCGTCAGGTGCTCTGGTGATCAGCCCAGCACCGGTCGTGGACGGTAGCTCAGTATTCTGCGTACCTGCGCAGTTTCTCTCGTTCGTGTTCGGTGCGAACGCCGTCGAAGCGCACACCTCTGCACCGCAGCGTCAGGTGAAGGCGCTGAACAGCAGACTCCGCCCCGTCCGAGGTTGGCGAGTTTGATTGGATGACCGACACAGGGGTCACGCAGAGGGTACGGTCTGTGCTTCCTGTGATTACCTGATCTTCCGTGTCGAGGAAGATGCTGGTGACGGGACCATCGTGTAGGTGAAGCGTCGACTGGGGCACCACGACGCCAGTATCGACGGGGTCAAGCCGGGTTAGGCCAACCGAGCCGTCATGGTGCCCCGCAGCTAATAGCACGTAGTCGCCGGCAGCCCGAACGGACAGGCAGGTAACGGCTGGATCGGCGACGGTTATCAGTTTGCCACCATCGTTCCCGAGAAGGGGTACGACATAGATCTTCTCGGGAACAGCAAAAGCGAACAGCACTCCGTCTAGTTGGGTCCAGGCTGTGACGGTCTCGTCCACGTCAAGCTCGTTTAAGATGCGCGCTTTGGTCCTGTCCAGCCAGGTGACGCGGAGTTGGCCGTTATCCTTCTCTTCGGCGAACAGTGTATGTCGCGTACCTAGGACCGCTGCTCGGCACTTCGAATTAGTCCGAAACGCACAATGGATTACGGAAGCCTCGTGGGTCCTGATGGATCCGTAGGCTTTCGCGGAATCGCGGAAGCCGATATCGTCTGCAATGTCGAGCACGCTGAGCATGCCCTCGCCAGAGACCAGCACCCGACCCATCGCAGTGATCTGTAACTGGTCGGCCTTGTGGTCCAGTGAGGCTACTATCTGGGATTCCCAGTCACCTCCTGGTTGCCTGTGCCATTTTCGCAACGACCGGTCTTCGTATGCGGCGATGACTCGGTTGCCGTTTAGGGCCGTCACCGCAAGCACTTGACTGGTCTCTTCTAGACGGACTCCTTCGAGGTCCGCGTTGGTCAGGTCCGTACCTTCCAAGTTAGCGTTGTCGAGGTTGGCATACCGGAGTGAGCTTCCGATGAATCGTGCCCCCTCTAGGTTGACACCTCGCAGCCGGGCGTAGTCCAAGCGCAGCCCTGACCAGTCCCGCCCCGCCAGGAGACCGCCCGCGCTATGCAGCAGGGTGAAGGCGTTGCCGCCGAGATAGGTACTGTCACCGTCGATCGTCGCTGAGCGGGCCAGCTTCTCCAGGACGGCCAACGCAGCCTCGTTCTGGTGAGACCGCAAGATCTTCGCCGCGAAATGAGTGATCTCCGGCAGCAGCGGAGCCGCACTCAGGATTTGGCGGGATCGTTTCTCATCTGTGGCCAGGGAACGGTCGATCGACCTGGCCACGAAGTACTCGCGCATGGAACGGTGGAAGAAGTCGACCGGCCATCGTTGGGCGTTCGGCGCGGAAACGGCCTTGAGCAGCGAACGGATGCCTACCCGGTTGGTGGCATCGTCCTGAGCTGTTAGCAGGAACGGCTCTCGCGGCACCGGTTGGTCGCGCATCTCCCACAGCCGTTCCGCGATCTTCCCGCGATCGTTGTCCTGGTAGTCGCGCAGGTAAAGGTAGGCGCTGTTGGTCTCCTGGAGCCGTACGGCGACGTCTTCGAGGATTTCCTTGAGGTTCTCAATCAGCTCATTGCTGGTCAGTTCCTCGTCCGGATCAGCGAGGAGTTCCCACTTGGTCCGCAGGCTCTTGTTGATGTAAGTCTCGTAAAGGATCATCTCACTGAACGTGTCCCCTGGAAGCTCCCGAAGCGTTTCTTTGATCATCTCCAGGAACAGTGGTTTCGCGGCCAGGCCGATCGGGTCATACAGGCCGTGCAGGCTGGCCAGCACCTGGGCCGAGGTCGCGTCCGTCGCGAACTGCTCTAGATACCGCAGCCTCTGGCGTCGTGGTCCGGATGCAATCCGCATAATCTGTGGTTGCCCGAGCCGGTCCAGGGTGCGTTTCCAGTCCCGCGAGCCGTCTAGGACGCGCTGCCGAGACGTGACCAGGACCTTCGACCCGGAGAACTCAGTAAGACACGACCGAATATCCCTCAAGTTGGCCGTGATCGCAGCCGGTGAGAGATCCGCCGACATCTCGTCGAACCCGTCGAGTATGACTAGCGTCCGCACTTGCTTAGTAAGCGTGCGCCAGTCGGCGAGCGTCGCGCCAATCTCGGCCAGGCGCCGCTCCAGTAACCCACGGGCCGTGCCAGCCTCCCGAAACTCCCGCAGCGGAATGCGCAGCGGGAACAGCGCGCCGTCCGGTGCGGTCCGGAACCTCTCAGAGAGCTGCCGCATAAGGCAATATGTGAATACACTCTTGCCCTCGCCGAAGTCGGCGATCAATAGCATCGGCTCGGCGGCATTATCACTGGCCCACTCAGTTACCTGATCCATCAACGTGCCGTCGAGCAGTGCACCGCGATCATCGGCTGCCCTGAGTGGAAGGTGACGAATGTAAAGCTCGTCGAAATGGCGGGAGTCCTCATTTACGAAGCAGAACGCACCCGGCTGCTCGAGATAGCGCCGCCATACTGCGTCAACTCGCAATTTGGGAGCAAGCCTCTGCCTGATGATATCGGACACCTCGCTGGAGGCGTCGACCTCTTCCTGGGTTGGCGGCCGACCGTAAACCGCCTCATAAACAGCAGGCTCCAGCGCAAACATCTCGCGCACTCGGTTCTCTGGGCTCCAGATCTGGATAGAGAAGGGGTATTCGCCCTGCTGGTTCCATTCCTCGAGCATCCCTGGCAATTCGTTCGCGCCGTCGTGGTGGGGGGAGATCAGGATCCAGTGGTCGATTTGAATACCGCGATGATGGTACTTCTGCTGCGCGAGCTTCCCTGCGATGTCATCCACCGTCACCCGGCGATCCAGGTTCTTGCATTCAACATGGCAGCGCACCGCTGGGCTGCCCGCCACGGTCCACTCCGCCTCGATGTCATGTCCGAACTGCGTCCCGGCCCTCTGTCTACGCAGCCTGTCCAGGATCGTGTCGGGCTCCACAGTGAAGAACTGCGCGAAGAGGTCGATGGTCGCCTGCTCCAAGACCGCGCCCGAATGCTGGGGTGATCGGCGTGGTGCGCTGACCGCAGGCACCTGTGGCTGGACAGGGCTGGCCGCCTCGACGGCCTGCGGGATTTCAGAGTTGGCTGTCTTGGCCGGGCCGTCCGTAGAAGAAACGTCTTTTGTGGGCAGGAACCGAACGGCACGTCCCATTGAGATCGCGGACCAGGCGGTTGCGACGATCTGTCGGTCCGGATCAGGCAAGGTGATGAAGCCGAGTTCCAGCCGGAGTGGTCCGGTCAGCTGAGGATTTTCGGCGGCGAGGCGTGCTAGCCGTATCTCGGCCTGCCGGTAGTCTCCGGCAGCGGCTAGCGCCCGGATCTCATCGGCTTCCTCGGCCAATTTGTCGGCCCTGTCGGCATGCCTGGCGTCGACAGACGCAGTGGGCTGACCAGCCAGTAGGATCAGCAGCACCTGACCGTACTTGTAGAGCCGATCCAGGTCTGAGTCCTTCCTATCGGCGACCTGCGCTAGGAGATTGTACGACCGAACGAAGACCTGCAGTGCTTCCTGGAACGACAACTGCTCGTCCGTCTCCAACGCGGCAAACCGATCCAGCGCGGGCTGTAGATACGAATGCATCTGAGCGTCCAGCGCCTGCTCTGCGGGCTCCAACGGAGCATGTCCGGCGTCGAGCATGCGAGTGAATGACTTCATCTCGGAGGTGCTCAGGAGCCCGTATCCCCAAACCTCGCTCTTTTTGGCGTACAGCAGGTTGGGGTCGGTCGGCTCGGTGATTTTTGTTTCGAACCAGGGTCGGAACGCTTCCTGAATATCTGCGGCGCTGTTGACGAAGTCTACGATGTGCACGTCATCCTGCGTCTTGAGCGGGTGGATCCGGTTCAATCGCGACAGTGTCTGCACGGCTGCGGCGCCGCGCAGCGGCCTGTCCACATACATTCCGCACAGCAGCGGCTGATCGAACCCAGTCGTGTACTTGTCCACGACAACCAGGATCCGGTACTCTTCCTGCCTCAGCACCGCTGCCGCAGGATCATCGGCTTTCACATACCTAAACCGATTCGGCACCTGCGACTCCGGAAACCCATTGAGCTGCGATTCTGTGACCTCCAACCCAGTGGCCTGGTCGGGCAAAGACCCGGAGAAAGCGATTAATACCCCGAACCCGCAGTCGGGCAGAGTCCTGTCTACCTCCCTGAGTGCCCGGAACATGGCCAGGGCTTGATTACGTGACTTGCACACAACCATTGCCTTCGCTCGTCCACCGAGCCGCCTAGCTATTCTGTCGCGAAAGTCCTCGATTATTACCTTTGCTTTCTGCGTCACTGCTTGAGGGCTTTGCTCGACGAACCGCGCAAGCTCTATCTTAGCCTTCCGCTCATCCGCCTCCGGACTGGTGCGCTCCAACCAGGACGACTCAGCTTGCTCGATTGAAGAACTCCACAGCCGCCACGTGGTGTCGTACGCGATGTAATTGGCGAGCACATCGAGGATGAACCCCTCCTCGATCGCCTGTCGCATTGAGTACACATGGAACGGCACGTACATACCACGTTCACCGGGACTGCGCGGGTTAACTGCCGATGGGTCCCATATGCCGAAGAGTTCGAGCGTCCGAGGCGTTGGTGTCGCCGTGAACGCAAAGTACGAAATGTTCGGCTGAGGCTCGCGTATCTGTGTGAAATACGAGGCCTCATTCTCATCCTCATCCTCATCAATAACAGTGTTGGTTTCGAGCGCTTGCCTCATTCGCGCGGCACTAATGCCGCTTTGAGAGTAATGTGCATCGTGGAGGATCACTGCGTACCGTTGACCGGTCAATCCGGCCCCTGCGATTTCCTCCATGGCGAACGAGTATTTCTGCAGCGTACTGATTACGATCTTCGAGGTAGTGTTCTTAAGTGTCTCCGTGAGCTGCGCCGAATTCTCGTATACACCCTTTACGAAGCCGGGCGCTTGACCGAGCTGCAAGATTGTCCACTGCAACTGCTGGTCCAGTACGACTCGGTCAGTGATTACGACGACCTTGTCGAATACAGGCTTACTGTCGTTATCGGACAGGGTCGATAGTCCGTACGCGAGCCACGCGATCGTTCTGTATACCCCGGAACCGGTCGAATGATGAATCAGATAATTGCTGCCTGTCCCGTTTTCTCGTGCATGCGCGATCATCTGATGCACGGCGTGCCACTGGTGGAACCGTGGGAAGATTGCCGTCGCAGTGTGCGGGTTTGCCTCCCCGTTGATCGCTATTTCGGCGTCGTCGTGCATAAACCTCTGGAGGATCTCGAGCCAGTTGTCCCGCTGCCAGATATCATTCCAAAGATAAGAAACGGAATAATCATTACCGTGAACAGGTGGTGGATTTCCTGTACCACCCTCCCTGCCCGGCCCATTCGAGCCGACGTTGAACGGGATGAACTGGGTGTTTTGTCCCTTCAATCGCGTAGTGATGAACGCGAGGTTCGGATCGACGGCGAAGTGCGCAAGGGTGCGCCTGGCAAAGAACAGGTCATCGGGGTCGCGCTGTCGGTACTGGGCTATAGCATGCCCGGTGTCCTGCCCGGTGTCGGAACTTTTCAGTTCGATGGTCGCGACGGGCAACCCGTTGACAAAGAGCGCCAGATCGATGGATTGGCCGGGATCGCGATGGCTGAAGCGCAACTGCCGCGCAACGCCGAGGACGTTCGCGTTGTATCCCTTCGGCATGTCGGCAGCGAGGGCGAGCTCGGGCCGAAAGTACGCGAGGTCTATCTGCACCCCCCGGTCTTTCACTCCGTGCCGGAGCACATCAAGCACTCCGCGCGAGTCGATTTCGCTTGCTACGTGCAAGGCGAACTGCCGCACCGTCGCGTCCTGAGCGCCGCCGTACAGATCCAGGAGCTTGCTCCAGGGCTCGACCTGAGTGTTGACGATGAACTTCAACAGTGCACCGGTGTCAATACCTAGTTCGGCGTCATAGCTCCCGGTTGCTGTCTCCCAGCCGCGTTGCAACAGCGCGTGCTCGACCCGATCCTGAAACCCCTGCTCAGTATGCGTTCCAGGACTCATGCGGCCACCTTCGCGTTCGCCGGAACTGTCGCGGAAACACTACCTGTGGGGTGCCAGAAGTCGGCACATGGCCCCGACCTGTGTTAAGCCGCTGTGGGGGTCAAACGAGCGGCTTTGTTGTCGATTGCGTGATCAACGAGGTCTACAGTGCGAGCGCAGCCGCGCGGGAGGTCTCGTGTGCGAGCGTTTCGCTGCTGCTGATGGGGAAGAACCGGGTCGTGCCTGTTGTGCACTACGAGCGTCGGTATGGCGTGTTCAGGCGAGCGTTCGCGCCATCGCGGTGTGCAGTCGAGCCTGGCGAAGACCATGCGCAGCTGGTTGGCCATCTGAAACGCGGACTCGGTGTTCGGTGTGCGGTCGAAGACACGCTCAGCGATCGCGCGGGTGGCGGTGTACTCCGCCACGGTGGCGCGGGCGGCCAGTCGGGCATCGGGAGTGCGAACAACCGGTCCATTGCCAATGCGTCGTGGTCGGGCTGTGGATGTGAAATCCGCCGCCGAGGCTGTGACCCGCAAGTTGATCCGTCACAGCTTCGTGACTGTCGATCGAAGCGCGCCGATGTTGCAACTGTTGCGGCTAAGGCCGGTTGCTGGTGACAAGACGCTGGCCACTTGATGAACGCACATGTGTGCGACGTCCACACGGCCGATGCGGGCTGGCGATGGGAGGATGTGTGGGAGGAAAATGAGAGAATCCATTGAGCCGCAACGGAACCGAGCTGTATCGAGCGGCATTACTGCACCGCCGTCACCTGATGGGTTGTCACGTGCGCTCGTTGACTTGAATACGTGGACGGTGGTAAAAGGAGAAGGAGCGGATCCGGAGCGCCGATCGTGCCCGACCGGAGTCGTACAACGTGGAGCTGACGCTAACTGCGCTTTGGCATCAACGTTTCCGCAGTTCGGTGAGTTTTGGGTCGACACTGGGGGAGGAGTTTTACCGCGTAGACAAGTGGTCGTCTCTTCAGGGCCCCGGCGTTGTGACCGTTTGGGTGTGATGTCCGTTTTGGGCGGCGGGCTGGCTTCGGATGAGGGACCCGGCATGATGAGCGAGCGCGACCCCTGGTGATCTTCAGGTGCTGAAGCCAGAAGATCGTTCCGGAGGTCGCGCTCGTGTCCACAGTATCGTTGTCGTGTCCTGCCCTTACTCAGTTGGCTGATCTGGCCC
>Ga0307507_10005294_pt1 | contig 21361 bp, 15 predicted proteins | sample 7_EM_MG_FD_207223 | JGI IMG/M metagenome (GOLD analysis project Ga0307507, IMG submission 207223) | Populus trichocarpa ectomycorrhiza microbial communities from riparian zone in the Pacific Northwest, United States - 7_EM | ecosystem: Host-associated > Plants > Roots > Unclassified | place... | reverse complement strand
GGAACTGGTTCTTATCCAACAGGATACGGTGGACTGGGCTATAGTGGTTTGGGATCTGGATACGGATATGGTGGTTACGGCGGTCTGGGGTCATATGGCGGTTATGGTGGCCTCGGATCGATGGGATCGATGGGATATGGCTCATATGGCTATGGACCCGGCATTGGCATGTTGGGAGGGCCAAACGGCGTCGGTGGTGTCCTTCCCATTGGCCCAAATGGCCAACCCCTCCCTCCGTCCCTCACACAAACCCTCGAATCTACCACCCAACAAACTTTCGCATTACTCCATTCAATCGTCCAAACTTTTACTGGCATGGCACAAATGCTAGAATCGACATTTATGGCAACTCACTCGTCATTCTTCGCGATGGTCGGTGTGGTCGACCAATTTGCCCAGCTGAGAAATGCCTTGGGAAGCGTGCTGGGATTGTTCGGTTTGTTGAGATGGTTGAAGGATTTCGTGACTGGGAAACGCAGTATACACGACGGTCCTGGTGATTCAGGAGCTCTCAATGCAGAATTCCGGGACTTTATCAATGGACGACCTGTTCAAAGACCACAAGAACCGCATGTCAAAGCAAACAAGAAACCAATCATCATTTTCCTCCTCGCGGTCTTTGGCATTCCCTACGCTATGAGTAGACTCATCCGTCTATTGCAAGAACGTGCCCAAGCGCAAGCAGCCGCAAACGGTGGTGTATTGCCAGATCAATTACCCCCTCTTGATCCGTCATCTCTCACCTTTGCTCGTGCTTCATACCCATTCACACCTTCAAACCCCAACGAACTCGCTCTCAAAGAGAATGAGATTGTTGCGATTACTGGAAAAATCGATCCTCGAACCGGCGCAGTGGTGGACCCGAGACTGGAAGTGGATGGCGAGTGGTGGAAAGGACGGACGAGGGACGGGAGAGAAGGTTGGTTTCCCAAAAAGTGGGTCGAGGTACTACAGAAACGAAAACCCGAGGAACCGAAGAAGGTTGACTGAAACGATTTCTCGTATTGTAAGTTTTTCTCATCTACGAGTTCGACATGTCATAAAGCTATCATTTTATTACAGGGGCTTTATACAATAGATACGACGCTACATAAATTTAATCAATTGACAGATTTTGCAGTAACCTTCACATCAGGTTTTTGTCCTCCTTCAACTTCGACATCATCTTTCTTTTTTGTCCCAGACTTCCTTGGGCGGCCAGGACTTCTCTTAGTCTTAGCTTGCTTGGGTTGACTTTCTTTCTTCCCCGGCTTGCGCTCGGTAACCTTGACTTTCTTTGTGCCAGTCTCTCCTTGTTCATCACCTTTCGGAACCCCAACATCCAAGTCAGCTGGTCGCTGACGCTTATCCCCCGTCTCTGTATCTTTCGGTTCTTTTGAACTTCCCACTTTAACCTTCCCGTGTTCCTCTTCCTGTCCCTGTACCTTCTCTTCCTTGCCGCCGTCTCCATCTACAACCTCAACCGCCTTTGGATCCCTTTCATCCTTCCCAATCTGAGACTTATTCATGTCATTTATCCCTTTCTCCTCACTTGTCGTATGAACAGCAGGATCATCCTCGTGGGTCTTTGTGGCGCCTGTCTCAATAATGAGTTCGCCTTTTGGGCAGGTGAGACATCATGCTTGGTACAAAGAGACCAAGTAAACGCACCTTCATCTTGAACGTTCTCGGACATGGTATATCTGAGTTTTGTCACAATTCGAGTTCACTGGGAGTCGTAGTAGAAAGCAAGTTTGATGCTCTTGGAATTTTGAGACACAACCAAAGCTAAAAATAGTCTCCGAGATCTATGCCGAAAGGCACTTTTATAAATCGAGTAACTTGTGTAGGATTCAATACCGTAGGCGGTGATATACGTATGTACTTGTGATAAATAATGTTTTCGAGGAACTGTAGTCCGAATGGTGGAATGTCTGGAGACAATTACGATAACACAGCGAGATAATAAAGAGGTTCGTGACATGAAAAGAGAGAGTCGTCCAAGAAAAAAAGGAAAGGAAAAACCGGAGGGGGATGGGTAAAGAAAAAATCAATTTCTTGATCTTGCAGCACTCCGGAGTAAATGGAATCCCGAAAAGAACACGATAAGGAAAGTGACCAAGAGCGACACAAATGTAGGGTGTGTTGCGGTTGCCAGTGCACCGCTACAAGCAGCGCATTTCCAACCTGGACAAAAGGTAGTAAGTATATAAAGAAACATACCCAAAAATGGGAGTCAAAGAGACGAACCGTCATCGATTGAGGTGTACGATTGAGGAGTGTACAACGCAAATTTCAGTTGGTTATTTTCCGCCAAATAGCCCGGTCGTCTGGCAGCTCCCGGCCCACGATCATCCCAGATATGTAGCGTATACGTCGCCTGGGCGAGTGGCTTATTTGGGTTATTCTGCTGATACGAATAGACGTCCCACACGACTGAGGAAACGGTGCCGGGTATGATGCCATCCGTTGGACCGACAGGGTATGTGTTCCCGTTGTCGCATATGGCAGAGGCGGTCAAGCGGGTCGGTGTAGCGATGACGGAGGTCATGTTCCAACCAAAGGTGATCGGTTGGTTTGGGGCGATTTTGAAAAAGGAGACTGCGGTTTGGGGGGGTTGGGTTATGAGGAGCCCTCCAGCGGGAGCACTCTGAGGTATAAATGTGATCGAGGGACGGGCTGTTGTCGCCATTATCTATATCTTTCCTTGGAGTTCCCAAGGATTGCTAGCGGGAGATGACAAGAGTAAAGAACCCCGGACCGGAGGAAGCATGTCAAGCACGTGATCTTGAAGCAACGCCGCAAGATTTCTGACTACGATTTACAATTTCAACTTCTCTCCCGCAATCTTTTTCCAGTACGAAGTCGACATCGCGAAGAAAGAAAATATCCATGATGAGGATATCACGTATCGTGTCGTTGGAAGGTTAGTATCGAGGGATCAATCATATGTATGGGAGGATGTCCTCTTTTCTAGTTGCACTCCAATGGTAAAAATTAAATTCGACATTTCAACCTTCAGATTATCGCCCTGCGGGACATCGAAGCAAACCAGCATCTCTTCTACTCCGTAAAGGATCGACGAAGAGAAATTATGGCATACGACTTTGAGTGACAATGTAAGGCTTGCATCAATGTCATACGTGAGTGGCCTGCAGATCCGCGGGTGGGCATTCGTTCTCCTGATCCGTCACTCAAGTTGGAGAAGGAGATTGGCAAGGGAGGGTTGGCCCTCTGGGCTGGTATTTTCTCTTCAATCTTGCTAACATATTTGGAAGGTAATTATGTCAATGGCACGCTTCGCTTCTGCGCTGCAACGAAGCTCGAAATTAGGGTGACGGTGGTAAAATCCCAAACCAAAGTCTGAACGTCGGTCTCATAGTTCGTGAGGCATCCTTCTGAGCAAAGCTAAGTTCGTCTGATATATTTGTTCAGATGTGGAGGACATGGTCGATGGATGTTGAGCTGGCACAATGGGACTCATCTAGACGAAAAACCCATTAAATGTCATCATATATTGAGCTACAATTCCTAACTTACCGATCAGTAATTGATCAGTGTTTGTGTTTTACACGAGTTGAACGCAGGGAGTTCGAATTGCACCTTTCATCCCCTTCTGACTTCGCGACAATGACGGAATCAGAGGTGAGTCCAATTCTCGTCTATAGGTCAGAGTAACGACGCTGATCTGATCCCAGATGCCATCAAACACCCCTTTTGACTTGGTGACAGAACCAGAGGTGAGTTCGATTCTCATCCATTGGTCGGAGTAGCTACGCTGATCAGTCTGAATCAGACTCAGGAGTTTTTTTATATCAAAGGCTACAAGGTCGATCTCGCCAAACTTACAGAGACATATGGCAGTCGACCGGATGATCCGGAGAATTCAAGATTTTTGGCAATTTGGGAAAAATTTCCTCTGCCCTTCAAGTATCTTGGAAACGGGAAGGAGCCGGATGGGCATATTGCCCTGGTCATGGTCATTGAAGATGGGGACGATAGAGACTGTCTCGAAGCGAAAAATATACCGTCTCTCGGTTACCCATACGACAGTGTTTTTACTCCAGGGGTCTGGATCCGTCATTAAGGTCAGTCAGTAAGTTCATGACAAGTATAACAAGATCTAACTATGTTCGAAGTGATTTCGTAGACTATTCCCTGGATACGATGGGTTGATCATATACATGTTGAAATAGCATTGATGAGCGGGCAAATGTAGAATGGGAAATTTGTTGTGGATTTACATTTGGTTGATCGATCTTAATATTTAATGGGTCCATTCAAGGGATAAGACGGTTATATCTTTAGCAATAACCTGGCACATTTTATGAAGCTGTAGGAGATGTCACCTCAGGTCACCCTTGTGGGCCCGGATGGCGAAGAAGTTTTTGAAAGGATCCGGTTTCGCTCCGTCATAATATGCCACGACGGTGCATTCGAACTGTCTCCCATTCACCTCCTTCTGCTCACTCGAGCTCGACAGCAAAGGCTTGAAGCTTCTCGTCACTACCTTGTGCCGCGACCGTGATCTACCAGTCGCTGCGGATCCGGATACTATGGTTGACGAAAGTGGGAGATTTTCGGGAGAATCAATGATCGAGAAGTCGGATCGAACTCAAACTTGAAAAGACGGTGGACGTCAATATCGTCTCCCAAGGTTGAATATAATCTATGAAGAAATTCCGCGACAATTTTTTGTTGAATGTACAAAAGGCATTGCTCTACTGTGCTTGTTACAAGGTTCGACTCGACTTGGCCGTCACGTTCAAAAACGAATCAACTCGTACACGGCGCACCCTCATATGGTACAATACACCTTTTGTACCTGCCCGCTTCGTGGACTCCACAATAACACGGGCCAAGTAGTTGACAGTAAGGTTCTCCACACCTATGCATTTGGGAGATAGTGGTTTGTTAGTCCAAACGGACACTCGAAATAAAAAATGACATCGAATGCTCTACTCACTGACAACGCTCCGATTTGGCACAGTGTATGTCATCGTATCCTGGTGGACAGTTGTGACATTCTGCACCCCCTTCACAGGCTATCTTGATATCCACACCAGGCTCGCCAACTTTCCAGCAAGCCGCACATCGGCTGCGACATGATATTCCTGCTGCTGTCCGAATAAAGCCAAAAAGCAAGCTGAGGACCACAACTTTCATTGGTTTGCTGTAAACTTGAAAAAGATCAGTTTAAGTTTTCCTACCAAGAGGGGAGGGTCTTTTTCGGAACACTCACAAGAGTTGAAGGATTTTTTTTTGGCAGAAGCGCTTTTCGATGTTTTGTCAACGCCGTGTTGGAAATTGGGCTAGGTAAAGACTCATGTTAAGAGACCCTCTTATACCGAATCGGATGAAAGGGGACGGGAACGGGACTCCAACTGTTGTAATTCCTCACCCAAAAATAGCGGCCACATGAGATATTCCTGCAGTAAGTGTTGAGTAAGAAAAGAACGGAGAAAGAATGGCAGGCATACAAGCTTTCCAGTGCCACCTCCTGCCACCGTAACGTCAGGATGTTTAAACATAAAAACAAGATATATAACCTGCAAAAAAGTATCTTAAAGCTCTCGTTGTAGATCCCTTATTTCTTTATTTATCGACGACATGCTCTCTTTGGGCAAAGACGGCGTCAAGTGGGACTCGGACTTCTCGGCTAGGATGGACTCGGAATTGGCTACAACAAAATCTTGCCCTAATCTGATACCAGAAGAGATACCTCTTCTGTCATCCAGGGCTATATATGGTGTATAAGAACGGTAACGCTAGCATGCCAGGAGAGTGGTGACATACCTTGAAAATCCTTTTTGCCTCAATGGTAGGTCGTGATCCTAGATCACTGGATTCAGTCATACGGTGCCACGAATGAATCCATGCGGAGATGCAAACGAAGTTGAAAACCACGAGCAATGCGAAGCCAGGTCTGTCATGGTTGCTCAAACACTGCACCTGATTGGACGAAATACGCTTTCAGACACCTCTACGAGCAACGCGTAGTTCTATGGTCTGAACTCACTCCGATCCCTGGTGGTAGATCGATGGTATGCTTGCATAAACAAAGATCGATTATCGAAGTTGTTCATCTCTAAGTTAGAGGTAGGTATCGTAAGTATCACTTGATGCGTCTTTTTCCGTACTCTTATAGTAGACTTCCGAGGATCTGCGCTTATTTTCTTCTGAGGAGTTTATTGTTTTGTTGATAAAAAACAACCTATCTTTTATTCTCCGTGGTTGTTGCGCATCGTAGGCAACATTCGGGACTTCAATTTCAGATCAATGTACCGACTCGGATTTTGCCGCTGTAGCAAATCAACGTTCAACTTGAACCCGATGATAAACATCGAGATGGACTCTCCAATAGCTGAAGCCACCTCTGTCGTGAAACGCGGATCTTTGTCTCCTCTCCTTTCGTCTAATACGAAGCGCGCCAAACTCGATTAGCATGAGTTGACTTCTTTGAACCTCGAATTGAATGAAGGACCCTCGCAAAATGATCGTTTTACTGTTGACGATTTTGATGTATCTCATTGATGCATTGGCGGAGACGAGTGCAAAAGACGACTTTATCTCACCTTTGGGCGTAAGAGGTTTTGTCGAAGGAAGTGTATGGAACGCAGAGATTGGACGGACCTGATTACGCATCATACGTCTACATTTACTTTGCAAGATGTTTTTTTTTGTTTTGCGGCCACAGTGAGACTCCAGAGGCCGGCAGGAACTCCCGAAGTAGATCCCGCCTCGTCAGAGACCACGTACGTCTAAGTGTTCTCCCTGTGGCAGTATATAATTATTTTCCAACGAAGGACCGAGCGGGCCAAGCGACTGCATGGCATGTTTAGGCGGCAATACCAAGGAAATTTTCACAAGCTCTTTGTAGGGGCGTTAAATGATTACGAGAAGATCTACAACCCAGGAAAACACTTTGGACGCATCATCCCTGCGGCACAGGGAAGTCTCGCATGGTGAGAGAGATTGGGAATGATGTGCGTTTCCTTCACATTCGTGCTCAAGATTTATTTTACCTTGAAACCTACAGGCGCCAACACTCAGCATCTGCTTCCGGCGAGAGTGGTTGCCCCTCCCCCCGCTGACGAACCAGCACGCCACTTTCTTCTGGGAGTACGGCCCCACGACAAGGAGGTTTAAGGTACGAAGCGAAGCGGCCATGGAACGTATTACGCGGCTCACATCTGACTTTAGGGTGAAGAATTGGCAGCAGCCTTTCTTGGAGCAGTGATAGCTGTTGTCGCTGAAAAGTTCGAGGCTCGCGGGGACAGTGCGCCTCGGGTGGGAGACTGGATGTCTGACTGGCGATCGACATCGCCAACTCTCGACAAGGCGGGAAGATGTTTGGAAAAGTTATGCCGAAACCAGGGGCAACGTTACTGCCTTATCCGCGGCCACCGCGCTTCTGAACTATCCAGTTCTCAGTGGGGTTGAAAATCAATTCGAGACACTATTTACGTGAGCCTTGAACTGCCCTGTGCCTGGATTTGTGCCTTATGCGGAGATAATGGCAAAAGCGAGAAGTTGTATGATACATTAGTGTGGTATAAGCCATCTGTCTTCAGCCTTCACAAATGCAGTCATGTTTACATATTTCTCCGTCTCGCTACCGACGCCTTGCCGAAACGTTTACGATGTACAAGACGTATTTGTCTAAACTGTTCTTAATGATACAATGTAATTGAGCGACGTATTTTCCATCTTTTTCAATCAACTTCTTCGATTCCCTCTTGGTTAGACTTTGCGTCGACGTCGTTCTTTGTTCATTCAAACAACGAGTGCAATCGCTTTGCGATGCTCGTGGTATTTGCCACCTTTCACTTTATCTTAGCCAAAGCGATTATCAGTCAAGTTGCATAAGCATGGACTTCATTCCGACAGGAAGACAAGTCGAAGAGATTCCGCTGGACAGTTATATATTGCAAAGAACTTTATTGCTGCTCTGTAAAATCCCATGAGCACTAAAATATGATAGTCTAAATAAATATATGCATTAAATACAACCTCGCTATCTGTTCGTTTTTTCAGACCTGACTGTCGCTCGATTATCCTCCTGACGTCTTCCAACCCCCGTCAATATGATCCCCCCCTCAAAATCTGCGCGGGTTCTTCGTCACAATATATATCATCGTCATCAGCTTCGTCTAGTTCTTTTCGACAGAGTACATCTGCGTTTGGGTCGACAGTTGAGGTAGTGGTAGAAATAGTCTTGGTGTCGCTGCCACCTCCAGTAAGATTGAATCGACTTGGTCCACTTGTCGTGCGCTGTTTCCTGCCCACCTCATCACTCTTGCCGCCACCTTTCGTAGGATAGACAAGTAAGGTCGACAATGGGGATAGGGGAGCATATCCCACTGCTGAAACCATCGCAGGAAACATCTCCCGACTGAGAGTCTTGTGATTCAAGGATGAAGCAAAATCGGAGCCCTCCACAACCTCTGGTTGTTGATTATCCCCATAAAAGGAGCGTTGAGGAAGAAGTGGGATAAATGGAGTGTGATTCTCTGGGGGTTTGTCCCTCGACAACCACATAAATGGCATGTCCTCGGATTCGTAGTCGTCGTCTAAAGGACTGCGGAATACGAGACGGCTCTCCACAGGAGCTGAATCGCGAAGACCAGATTGCTTTCCTTCTTTCGTGACCCAATGTACATCACTCCGACCGGATTCGCTCCGAGGACTATCCTGCGGCCCTGGACTGCTCTTCATATCGTTCCGGTGACTTGACGAAAACTCGGGTATCCGAAAATCCAGAGGAACAGGTGAGGAGCTGCGGTTGCTACGAGGTTCGTCCTTGCCCTCGAACGAAGGCATACGGATGTCCAGCACCTCATACTCTACTGGAAAACCACCACCGCCACCACTTGAACGGACACCATTCGTATGCGGTATGGAGGAAGCTAACCCCCCAAAGACTAGTGGTTGAGAGGATCCCGAGACACTCCCACCACTGCGTGATAGTGAAGTGGTATTTTCTCGAGTGGTACTGCCCAGGGCAAGTGACACCGCTTCTGCCAAACGTCTTGGCTGCCTCGACCTTCCCTTTCTCTCTGGTGACGAAGTCCTGGTGCCTGGCGTAGACGGAGAGCTTAAGGAGCTCATAGAGGTGAAATCGCCAAAAGACCACTTTTTGTTCTCCTCTTTACCCTTCTTCTTTTCCCTCGGTGTAGGTTTGGGAGGGGCGGGGAGGGCCCTAGTAGGTTTAGGCAAACCTTGTATTGTAGCGTCACCTATATCATGATACTCGAAGTTCCGTTCCCTATCCAAATCATGACCCAGACGAGCCTGCATTTGGGGTCTGTAATCCATCCGATACGACCTCAACTGAGTCCTTCTCCTACCCGCCGCGAAACCACGAGAGTTGCTCGTCGATGAGCTCACGCCCCCGAGATCATCATCGGTCGTCTCTTCATCATTTGCCGAATGCCAGTCGCTTAACTCGCTATTGTCTGGGGGGAGTGCATACTCGATAGGCGAAGGGCTGCGATTAGTACTAGCAACGTCCGTCTCGGGTCCGTCAACGAAGAATTCCAGAGGGGACTCGATAGGACTTTCTGTTGAGACAATTAGTTCATCGTTTCCAAAGGACGTCAAGAAGGGATGGATATGTAAGCCCAGAGAGAATGGTTCCGCGTCGAGTATCGAATCGGATGGCTGAACTATGGGTACCTTCGGTGAGGAAACACTTTGAGACGCAGGTTTCGGAGATGAAGAGGTGTTGAATCGAATAGGTGAGGAAGGCCCGTTTGATGTGGCGGAAGCCGGTTTCACCGACTTTGTTCGCACAACAGGGCCCGACGGACACTGTGGACGAACATGTCGCAGAGATGGATTTCTCGTCAACGAAGGGACAGTGGTCTTATGACTTGACCCCTTTCCGAGCGCAGATACTGCACTCATATCCCGAGCCGAAAGCGAGTTCCCTCTATCACGTTGCCTCCCCATGATGGTCGGTGTCGCACTGGGCTTCTTGGCTAAAGTACGAGCGCCAGGTAAGCCCTGATAGTCATACCTTCCAACAGTCAAACTCCTAACAGCCCCCCCACTCGCAGACAACGGAGTTGTCATACCCCCACTGCTCGGAGGTGTTCGGGGTGCCACAGGCGAAAGTCTCGTATAAGAGTCCAGTGATCTTTCTCTCCTTGTCCGCGACCAGGAACGGGCACGGGGCAACTTTAGAGAAGGAGGCCGACGAGGGTGCATTCCGGTTGTGGTCCTCAGCATACCAGTCCCCCTTGAAGGTGGGCTGCTCGGCCTAGATGAGCTAAGACCACTCGGCTTGGAAGCCCATGAACTTGGGATATTATCAAAAGCAGATCTGGGATCAAAAGCAGAACTGCCGCTGTTGACCAAGCCAGAAAACCCACTGAAAGAGCTAGGACTTGTTCGAGGGCGTTTGAGGGGCATGTGTGGATGGGAAGTGGAATTCGAACCATTGGTTAATCCAGTGTTGATAGACGAAGGCGGGACACGAGGTAAAGGTCTAATTGCACTTGGGGCAACGATTCCAGAGTCATTGTTTTGATTGGGAGGAGAGGAGGCAGGAGCAGATGTATCTCCAGATGGAAGATCAACGACGAGGGGCTGATATCGCATGGACACTGATGTGGAGTTTGCATTATGACCCCTCTGTTGCTGGGTGATTAAGACTTTGGAAGACGGAGTGGAGATGGGGGAAACTCTGCTGGGAGGTGAAGCCCTTCTGGATCTGGACGCACTACCTGACTGTCTCAGAGGTACAGGAACGCTATTTGAATAAGTCGGAGGACTCGGAAGTGGATTGGTGTGCTTTGATGACCCAGTGGCGCTGGCAGACCTTGAAGGAAGGATAATCGGGCTCGTTGACTTTAATGAAACGAGGGATCCGGGACTCGACGGAGACGAAGATAATTTGAATGAATCTGATGTAGAATTTGGAAGAATTGGAAGCGGCCGCGAGGAAGAAAGCGCCTGGGCGCCAGAGCCAGCACTGGTTGAGGGGGATTCGCTTGCACTCCACGTTTGGGCTGTGTGAGCCAGCGGAGGAATAGATTTTGAAGGAATGTGTGTGGGAAGCGGTAAAGCCCTCGTCGCAGCTCCGATTTCCAACCTGTTTGAAACAGAAGTACCGAAATGTATGGGAGACGGTGTGGTCTTTCGTCCAAAAGGTGAAGGTTGATGCCGTCTTGGGGACCATGCTGCACCTCCTTGTTCCTCCAAGTCCAAGTTCTTTTCATTATGAGGTGAATACTGAAAAGTAGGAGAGATTGGGACGGTAGGAGTCGGGGTGTTGATGCCAAGTGAGTTCAAGCCATCGGGTTCGACGTCCCTTGCGCCCAGCCTGGGCGAGGAATATGATTCTGGCTTCTTGTTGGCGACCCCAGCGCTAACGCCTCCAAAGAAACCAAGAATACGGGGAGAGGTGACTACGTTTCTGGTGTTCCCATCCTCCGCAGGGGAGAGAACCTCGTTGGAATGGCGGGATTGAATATGTTCAGGAAATGCTGAAACAGACAGGGCCATCGCCAGGGCTGCAGACATGAGTATAGAACCACGGGAGAAAAGAAAGGAAAACATACGAGGAGAGATGAAGGACTGGGACAAGGAGAGAGATCACACATCAAAAGTGGAAAACAGAAGGCTCGGCCAATCGGCGGTAACATGTAACACCTTAATTCGAATTTTACCACATTACACGCTTCAACTATCAACCAACCCCAATCATGCAGATCAAGAAGTACCACACCGGCGCAAATCTCACGAGTACATGCACAGTTTGTCGATGGAGTATCACTAACGAGGCCTGCCAATTGCAAATCAAAAACGTGTCACCCACTGAAATCGAGATTCCAACATACTGCGCTGAAACATGAAAAAATTCTTTTTTCAGCGACAGATCATTTAATCATTGCTGGTTCTCTCCAGACTCTTTATTGTCGTTCCAGACTTCGAGGAGAGAAGAGTCTGACATAACCTAGATGACCATATTCTGTCAAATCGCTAATACCTAGACTCCTATCAGGAAACGTGTGAATTCGTGCCATGTTGACCTCGATGATTGCTCGATGACCACTGATGAACATTACCCTGTTCTATTCGTTCTGATGCCAGATTGCAATGCATCGCAACCTATAAGTACCCTCAATTTACAATCCTACCCGATATCATGATCTGGCGATCTTGCATCACGACGACTTGTTTATATTTGTAAAGTATTTACACCTTTCCAGCTGGTACGGAGGTCCATAGGCTATCCAAAAAAAAAACTAGTTCCCTGCTTGCTACTGTGTAGCAACATAGCGACCGGAGGCAAAGTTAGTGCAGATGGGGAATCTGCGCAGGCTAAAGCTTCAGCGATAAAATCGGACCAAAATAAGTACAAACAAGTGTCGCCTTCCATATCCCATGTCAGATATCTCCTGCAAACGTGCCGCCTCTCCTTTCAGCTCCGAATAGTCCAAGCTAGGGCCAACAGATGAACAACTTTGATTTGAACGAAACTGAGTGCTAGACCACCATTCTGCTTTATCAAATCCGAAAGACATCTCGGAAAGGGTACGTTTCAACAAATTGCCTCGTTAATATGCATTGACTATTGGACAAAAGTAATATATGGCGAAGAACGCATCAATCTGCTATGACGCGCAGCTTGCATCCATTTGGGTTAAAGTTCGCGAAAAGGATTTTCCATCTCATCGGTTCCCACACAAGTAATCTCGACTTTGTTCAGCCTTTCTTTAACTTGAACTTCCCTCTTTAGAATCTAACATGACAAGAGGTTATGCACGTCTTCGTGAAGACCAAGAAGCAGGTACGTACCAAATTATGACACCAGCTTTTTGTTAACTTTGCACTCGTGCCACCTTAAGATCTTGGGAATGCGAATTTAGGGCGGCTCTGCGACTGGCCTATGGGAGCACATCGAGACCCACTATTATCCTTCAGACCTCAGAGTGTACGCTCATTTTGCTGCCATTGTCCAACCCTCGGGCCTGGGAAAGCCAAGAAGCGTTACTCCGTCATACTACCCTTGAATCTTCGGAGAGCAACTTCTTCAGATAGGTCTCCGTTGGGTCTCCGCTACGTTAACCCTTTCTTTCAGGATAACCTCTAGCTCAAAAGATGTCGCCTATGATCGTGCTTGCGCTTTTATCGAGGCCTTATTCAGCTATACAACCGATACACTTAACTCCTCGATCCCAGTAACTCACATGAACACGTGGAATATATGCGACAGAATTCAGATCACATATGGTCAGAATATGATGGGGCATAACAAATTTTGGTAGGATTTCTACGAACAAGTTGTCGAAAATTCAAAACAGTTAAAAGCCAAACAGGTAACTTTATTTAGTGTGTCGCTATTCGTGTCTGAGATGTTTGGCTAGGTACAGACCAAGTCTGAAGCACAAGGTTCATCTAAGCGGGTCCACCAAACTCCACACCTGCATAGACTTTGCCTTTACACCACTTCACTCGATCCTTCAGACTGAGAGCCCCACAAACACTCCACTGGTTTTCTCTGTATATCCTGGGACCAGTCATTCCTCAAGAGACGGGTATTTTTGAATTCACTGCTTCAGGACTGTCGGAAAGAACTTTTACAAGACGACCCCAAAGGTTACAACGACTCGTGCTGCACCTGGAGTTGCAGATTGTCGTCGAGAACCCGGTTACTATTCCCGTTAGGCAAGACGGCCATCCCGACAACTGAACTTGTGCTCTTAGCCTAACGTTTCTTCCATCCAAATCCCATCTCCTCTCCCGTAGTGAGCAGCAAGATTGAGCGACCTCTTTTCGATGTTTGGGATACTACGTGTAGCGGACTTGAGGCGAAGGTGAAGAAGCTGATTCCCCACCTGGGTATCATGAATGATAAACACGAGGGCATTTAATTCTGACTTGCATTGCCAGTTGTCTCGTCGGCAACATTGTCATTCGCATTCAAATCTAGACATTTAAATATCTTCGTTATTTCTTCATAACTAGACAAAATATCTTATCGATCGAGTGCGCAGTTCTGAACTCGATCGATATACACGAGTGAAACACCAATGAAAATAAGTCGAAGGGAATGGAGACCAGGTCGGGGAGATCAAAAGGCCGAGTATATGGCGATCTAACTTGGTCCATCCAGCATTGCAACATTTGATACGGAAAGAAGATTCTACCGTGTTTCGAAGAACTCAAGCTCAGATTTTCTTCTGGAACAAACGCATACATGGCTATTTTACAATTCATCTGATTCTTACAATGAACTTTTTTTTTTTTAAGTCTTCGACTCCCCTCGTCACTCTTTTCTGTACTTCTGGTAGTAGTGGATCAAGCCAGTAGTCTGTCACAATCCGATGAGGTCATAACTTTGCACTCTATGGAAGGAACTACGCACCGAACTGTCATGTCCTTTTACATCCTCAGGTTTACCGAGTTGAGCCAATATGTTCTTGGCGAGCACTTTTCCAAGCTCGACACCCATTTGATCTGTTTAAGAAAAGATAAAACGCGTAAGGGATCCCAAAGCAATCACTGGCACTTACCATAAGAGTTAACACCCCAAATAACACCCTGCACGAATATTTTATGTTCATACAATGCAACCAAAGCGCCGAGAGTGGCCGGCGTCAACAAAGGGAACATAATGCTTGTGCTCGGCCTGTTTCCCTCAAATACCTTGCTTTTTACCAATGTATCACTCGCATTCGGCCCCAACTCCTTCCTCACCTCCTCCAGCGTCTTGCCGAATGCGAGTGCTTCAGGCTGCGCAAAGAAGTTGGAAAGAAGGATCCGATGGTGTTTTGAGTTGGCGATCGGGTTGTGTGTTGTCGCAGGAGCGATGAAATCAGCCGGAATGATTTTCGTGCCTTGGTGCACGAGTTGGTAGAACGAATGTTGTCCGTTGGTACCCGAGGCGCCCCAGATGATGGGCTGCACGTTCAAATGTTATCTCCACAAAAGGATGAAGCAAAGAAAGACGTACGCCAGTCTGGTAGTCGACACGACGTCCATCTTTTGTAATAGATTTTCCATTCGACTCCATATCGCCCTGAATATCAACAGAGTTAATCAGTCAAGGAACGCTGGAACACCTCGAAACTAACTTGTTGGAAGTAATCCGCAAACTTGTGGAGATATTGATCGTAAGGGAGTAGAGCATGAGTCTGAGCGCCATAAAAATTGTTATACCACACCCCCAAACTGGCCATTAATACGGGAATGTTATCCTTCAAAGGGGTCTCCTTGAAGTGTTTATCCATACCATGGGCTCCCTTGAGGAGCTGTTCGAAATGATCGTATCCGATATACAGAGCGATCGACAGGCCAATCGCACTCCAAAGACTATACCTTCCACCGACCCAGTCCCAGAACTGGAACATATTCGCTTCGTCGATTCCAAAGGCCGTGACTGCTTTGGTGTTGGTGCTAAGAGCGACGAAGTGCTTCGCTACATGGGCTTTGTCAACAGCAGCCTCAAGGAACCATGAGCGTGCGGTCTCGGCATTCGTGATGGTTTCCTGAGTGGTAAACGTTTTACTGGCGATGATGAAAAGAGTAGTCTGCGGATCACATTCCCTCAAAACCTCGGCGATGTGAGAGCCATCGACATTGGAAACAAAGTGTGCTTTGAGGTCTCGCTTGGTATACGGCTTCAGAGCCTCTGTGACCATCACCGGTCCAAGGTCAGAGCCACCGATACCGATATTGACGATGGAGGTAATGGCCTTCCCGGTGTAGCCCCTCCACTTACCGCTCCGTACCTCTTCGGAAAACTCTTTCATGTGGTTCAGCACAGGACCAACTTCATCGACGCCTGCTTCGTTAAATTTAAAATCGTTAAAGTTGCGTAGGGCGACATGAAGAACTGCACGGTCCTCGGACGTGTTAATGTGGGCCCCGTCGAACATGGCATCTCGATATGCCTCGACTTTAGCTTCGCGAGCAAGTTCGAGAAGACCATCAAGGATCGGCTGGGTAACGAGGTTCTTGGAGAAATCGACAAGCATCGTCACATCTGGGCCAGTACTAGATTGGTAATTCTTCGAGAATTTGGAAAATCGCTCTGGGTCCTGAGCAAACAGGTCCTTGAGGACGATCTGGGAGTGCTGATAGTCATAGAGGTGTTGCAGCTTCTTCCAAGCAGCGTATTCTAAAAATATTATAGAAACAGTATCCTGGATTACCAGGGCATGCTACACACCTGATGCTAGCTTTCCGCTCATACTGGCTGGGCAAAGTGTTGTTATGACAAACGAAAGCAGAACCTGATAACTGACTTATCGTCATCGCCCAATGGGTGAGACCGGCCCTTAATGATCCGATATCCGAAAAAAGAAGAGATTTCCCACGTCTTGAGTCAAGTTCGACCTCATTGTCGAGACAACTTTCTTGATTTCTGGTTTGGTCCCTACAGTATAGCCAAATCATATAGAGTCACAAGAAATCGCTTGGTGAGTGATTTCAGAGTTTCATCGGTCTGTATCACTAGGAGATCATTGTCGAGCCACGCGTTGGTGAAGGTTTCGAATCATTGGTGTCCACAACGCGATCTTTTCCGCCTTCTAGCTCCACTAACAACAGACTCAACAGGGCTATCATGTCTTCCTCAAATGCACCTGTATATGCTGATAATGTTGTAAATCAAGTCACGGGTGCCGCCAGCGTCGCGCTGCTCAGTCACACCTTGAAAAACGGAATTTCGAAGGAGGCCAGGGAGGCTTTATTGATAAGCTTTTTATCGAATGGACAAGACCCTCTAGCCGTGTTAGATGTCCGGGTGCATACACTGGGTGTGCTGTACATTCTGTGAGTTGCTGTTCTTCGTTGTCCTATCACAGTGCCGACTTTCGTTGTAAAGATCTGCAAGAGTGAATGCCAGCTTTGGAAGTACCCCCCCACCTAGTTGGCAGGTCATAGAGGATTTTTGTGGACACTTTGACCCAGACCAGGCGCGATTCGCTCCCGATCGAAGTGGGTCCAGCTTTGATTAATTCTTATCTTTCGTATTCAATGGTCATTAGTCACGAAACTTGCGAAGGGTATTCATCGTTTAGCGGGACATCTCTCAAATGTAGGGTTTTACTTTTCAGTGGAGATTATGAGCTTAACTCGACATTGCCAGCCTGGCTTAGCCATTCCGCCACTACAGAATCTCTTGAACAGATATCCTCCCGATTGCTCTTACCTGACCACTATTCACCCCATATTCCTTCTTGTACGTCAATCCGACCCACAATATTGTCGCCCTTCGACCTTCTCATTCCTTTATAGGCATGTGTATCTACTGGCAACTTCAATTCCGCACTTCCTGTTCTGCAAAACCCAATCACAGACGTCGACACTATTGAAATTTCCCCGGATCTCACATACAACGACAACCTTATCTATCATTATTTGGGCGGGATCGCACTTGCCGCTTTGAAGAGATGGAAAGACGCAGAGGAATATTTTGAAATCTGCGTCACAAGTCCCGGATCGGTCCCTGCCGCATTGCAATTGGAGGCATTGAAAAAGTTGAGGTTGGTACAATTGATATCAACAGGCCAAGTAACTCCCTTTTTCCTTTCATCTCATCCCTATTGTGACGCCCCTTGATGAATAGGTGTCGAACTTGCCCAAGTATACGAATTCACAACTCATCCGACTCTTCAAAAATACCCCCTACTGGGCTTTCATTTCCGCCTATCCTAATAACACACATCAGTTGCGAGAGATATACGAGAAGGAGAAAAACGTCTTTTCCCATGTGCGTATTGGTCTCTTATATTTTCATTTTGGTTGATCAATCAATGTCAATAGGAGAAAAACATCGGCCTAGTTCACCAAGCGCTCAACCGTGCCTCTCGATGGGCATTAAAGAAGCTCACCGCAACATATGTGACGCTCCACGTTTCAGACATTGGCAAGGCTGTCAAGATCGATTCCGAAGATGAAGTGAGGGCATTGCTTCTCAGCATGGTGCGTACATCTCTCACTTCTCTCTCCCAACATATCTGAAATGTCTTATGGTCAGATTGAATCGAATGACATATGCGCCGAAATTTCCGCCTCTGGTTCTGTCACCTTTTCCGATCCTCCACCCCAATTCACGAAGAAACAACTTGATAGTGTGCTGAAAGAGATCCAACTGCAGACAGAAATCCTTGGCACGTTGGAGCAAGAAATGGGGAAAAGCAAGGAATTCTTGAGTAAGGTGAGTATTCTAGTTTGAAATATTCCGTGTATTACCATCTCAGTCGAAACGTTCAGGTCGTAAAATCTGGTGATCCCTGGGCACCTGCTCCTGAAGAGGAATTACTTGCTGGCATCGTTTCGTCACAAACTTGGGAAGATAATTGATTCTTGGCGTGCCTTTCTTTTACTTTTCGCTTTCGTAACTCTACGTTAAATTGTTTGAAAGATATGTTTCGTTCTGATTAAGTCAGGCACTACGAGGAAAATCATCTTAAAATGAGATTTAGCCCGGCGCACATTCGAGGTGGAAATTAGGCAATATACTAAACATAATAATCACCGTAAAGGTCCGTTGAAGAGTTGCCTCCAATTCAATGGGCTGTCCAACATTCCGGGTTCTACAAACCTCCTAGAGGTTTTCGCACTCTGGAACTTCGGGAATTCTCCACTTCCTCCAAGGAAAACCCCGTACTTGACACAGCGATCTTGACCACCAAACTGGAGAAGACTTTGACTAGTTCGCGGAGAATCGGGATTTGGTAGGTTCACCGGATGACAGAAAACAGAAGCGATGTAGTGGAACCGCCTGCTGCGTCTCGTCCAGCGCAATCGTAAATCTTGACTCTGGAAAATATTGCATGCGAATCTGTTCGAAATCTCTGGTTAAGGTTGTCAGGGCGCCATCCACGGGGCACGGTCTGGGCACTCCTTCAAAATGGATGGGAAGATCGGATAATTGGAACAGCAACCTACGATACAATGGGATTCTCAGGTTTCTAAGAATTTCAGAAACTCTCGGATTCGTAGATGGAGGGACCCAGGTAGTTCAGGGTTTTTCAGGAAGGTTTCAATTCTGGGGCGAATTAAATCCAGCGCCATGTGGCTGCAAAGCTTTGATTTCGAGTACCTCAGATGACGCCATAACTTTGCGCGTCTTGTCGCTAGATATATCTGAAGGAACTGCGGACAGTTTGTACAAGGTGAATAGAAATGAATGAGCGTGGAAGGAGTATTGCTTCAACAATGATGTGATAATAAATTCGCACTGGGCTTCTAAAGTTTATGGTCAAAATTACATCTTGTAAAATTACTTGATACATACGATGTGTAATCAGGTTGTCCAATCGCCGTTTCGCATATACATATTCTATCCTCCCATTCTCGGCGTTCATTCGGATTGAAACCCTCGACAAAGTCTCTTATGCCCAAAGGTGAGATAAAGTCGTCTTTGCACTCCTCTCCGCCAATTCATCAACGAGAGGCATCAATATCGTCGACAGTAAAATGATCACTTTGCATGGGTCTTTGGAGGCCTTCTGGAGTTGTTGAGACCAGTTACCCATTGCAGCGGCATTCAATTTGACGTTCAACAAAGCCAACTTATTCTGAGACACAAGCAGACGAAGGGAGAGCAGACAAAGGTCCGAGTTCCGCGCCAGAAGTGGCTTCAGCCATTGGGGAGTCCATGATCTTGGCGTCTTTGTATTTGATACCAGTTCTTACACTGTTACAGCCCTTTCACTCTAAAATTTCCAAAGGTATGAATGAGCATTGAGCAAGACATGGATTTTTTAACTTGAAGGCTCACATTTGCATGCCAACACTGCACCCAAACCTTCCGTCGCTGGTGATGGGTGTGTGAAGCTCGTTTGCATTTACATAAGCTATCACTGAAAAGTTGTTTACTGGTGTTTCTGTCAGCTTCGGGTTCTGCCACTTACGTCGGCCAGCAACAGAACCAACTGGGTTTTCCTGCAGCACGGTTCTCTGTGTTTCGAGATCTTAGATACCGCCCACCATCGCTCAACAATACAGTCCAAGCTGCGTCTGCCAGCTCCGCGAAGGTAATCATCGTCGATCACTGATATCATCCAGACTCATGATCGGGTATATGATAGAGCCATGGCCATGTTTTCAGGCATTGAACAGGTAAACATCCATAGTGGAAACTTCATTCAGTATAATAATCGTAAGATCGCCATTGTTCTGCACGAATCGAACTAACTGTGGCTACTTCTAGGGGGTGATGATATCCTGAAGGTACTTCACTACTGATCCAGAATGATACAGTGCTAAGGGCTCTCGTGGCATGTTACTTTTCAGTCCCTAAATCGTTCTCGTGATGCCGCTTTCAGTGCTGACATCCTCGACAACCTTGCCCGTCGTCCATGTACAAAGGGTACACGTGTCGACATCATTTCACAGATCCTGGATTGGGTCAACGACAAGGACTCCCCACCAGTATACTGGCTCACAGGATTAGCTGGACTGGGGAAGACTACCATCGCGTATACAATCTGCGAGCTGCTTGAGGAAGCTCATCTGCCATTCGCCTCCTTCTTTTGCTCACTCCAGCTCGACAGCAGGCACTCGAATCTTCTCGTCCCTACCTTGTGCCGCGACCTTGCGGAACTCTACAGCACCTACGCAGCCAATGTTTCGTCAATCCTGGAAACGAACTCGAAGGTTGTCGATGCTCGACTGCGTATCCAAATCAACGAACTGCTGGCCAAGCCGTGGCAAGCCCGGATTGCTCAGGGAATAGATCGTGATCTACCAACACCGATAGTGGTGGTAGATGCGCTTGACGAAAGCGACCGTGGTACCGAGTTTCTGGAAGAACTACTCCGCGTTATTCATGCCGGTCAGCTTTCAGGGATCAAATTCCTTGTTACAAGTCGACCAGACCCCAAAATCGCTCACTTGTGCAAGTCGTTTCCTCCGAATGCGGTTTGCAAGCTCCACGATGTCAGTACTGCCAATGTCCAAAACGACATCGAGAAATACCTGCGGGAAGCACTCCCAGAATTACAAGACGAGCCTGAACTGACGTTATTGTCACATCAGGCGGATGGGTTATTCATTTATGCAACGACCGTTGTTCGATTCATATCCCCTTCCCACTGCCCTGCACGATCTGTTTCCGAAATGCGATCCCACCTGCAAGCAGTGCTCAACCCTGAGACATTGACGTCTCATGCAGAGAATGCAGTAGATGAGTTGTATGAGCGGATATTGGGTGAAGCATTTTCGGACGCAGGTGTCCGTCCGCTACGGTTGCGGATTCTCCATACAATCGTCTGTGCAGAGTCCGGGATAGACATGTCTGTGTTGGCAGACCTGATGAATTCTGATCAGGATACAGTGAGGAGAGTTGTGGAGTCTCTACATGCAGTCCTTTTCGTTTCCGCCAAGGATGGCTGTGTCTATTGGTACCATGCTTCTT
>Ga0307507_10005293_pt1 | contig 21362 bp, 6 predicted proteins | sample 7_EM_MG_FD_207223 | JGI IMG/M metagenome (GOLD analysis project Ga0307507, IMG submission 207223) | Populus trichocarpa ectomycorrhiza microbial communities from riparian zone in the Pacific Northwest, United States - 7_EM | ecosystem: Host-associated > Plants > Roots > Unclassified | place... | reverse complement strand
GAGGGCTATAACCTATTAAGACACTAGAAAGACTATAGGAAGTTATATTATAGGACTTTATTATTAAGTTACTAAAGTTAAAAGATCCTATTATAGGATAAGATTATAATGCGATTTTAGTAATAGTGGACAAGCTTATAAAGTAGGGATACTTTATAGCGTATACAGAGGAGATATTAGTAGAGGATATTGCTAGAATTTATATTAAGAAAGTGTTTGCAAGACATAGAGCACTAAGCAAGGTTATATTAGATAGAGATCTAAGATTTATAGCAGCATTCTAGGAGGTATTCTTGGCGGAATAAAAAATTCGCGTAGTAACCTTAATGGCGTATCATCTATAGACGGACGGACAAATAGAAAGGTTAATATTGGAACGTTAATCACGTAACGTAGTTATGAGACTACAAGGCGAGACTAGCTAATCTAACTCAGAGCAACCCCTAACTTCTAGACAACAATCAACTACCAACTTCAACACCGCATACGTACCACTACAAGTAATATTCGTGCATGTTAATAAAGTGAGTATACCAACACTAATCAGTAGACGTACAAATCAGGAAATACGCAATAGCAAAGCTTAAAACTATATATTAGCTTAACTGCTAACGCGTTAAATCACAGAGCTATCGCCCTATTTCAGTTAAAGGAGAAAACTACGTTACCCTTAAAGCTCAAGACCACGTATCAGCTTGCTAATGCGTCAGATCGCCTAGAGAATCATATCTTTACTTAAAGAGAGCTATATTATCCTCAAAGCTTAAAACCACACATTAACTTAACTATTAACACGCTAGATCGCCTAGAGGACCCTTAAAGCTTAAAACCACATATCAACTTAACTATTAACGCGTCAGATCGCCTAGAGGACTATATCTCTGCTAAAAATCATCTACAGTATCTAAGAACTATAGATTCGTTAATAGGACACATATATACCTTTACACCCTCAACCTTAACCTTAACCACACTTCTGACCTTAACACAACCTCAACCTTAACCTTAACCCCAACCTTAAACCTTAACCTTAAACTCAAACCTCCAGAACCTCCACTTAACCTTAAACCAAACATACATAAAAATATAATAACATGGAAATTAACTGGAAGGAAAGAATTGCTAAATACAGCAACAGAATTAACTTAGAGACGGCTACAGATAACAATCTAGCGGAGTATATAGAGACTAAGATGCACCTATATATATAATCCAACCTTATAGACTCTTTATTGTAGACAGTATTTTAGGAAGACTTTAAGGACTTTACACTAGAAATCTTTACACAAGTACGATTTAATACTAAAATAGGAATCCGTAAATACCTAGTCAAGAGAGGAGCATATGTTATTAAGCAAGATAAGAGATACTCCCTTAGCAAGGTACTAACAGACATTGCCAATAAAGAAGAGTTTTATGAATGGATAGATAAAGAGATTAGTCTAGCCCTTAATAATATCAAGCTAATAATCACTGTAGCTCTGCAAGACTAACTCAATATAACCCTAGACAAGCTCGCTACACCACCAACTACTCCAATTACTGCACCACTAGCTACTCCAATTACTGCACCACCAGCTACTCCAGTCGCTGCCCCCACTACCCCTACTACCCCCCCTAGATCTACTCCTACCGCTACACCGCCAGCTACTCTAATCACTGCCCCCACTACCCCTCCCGGTCCTTAATCCTCCAATTATGACTAAATCCACGCTCTTATTAACCAACTGCTATGGCTAAGAGAGCAGCAACCACAGCAGCTACAGCAGCCGCAGCAACCGCAGCAGCTACACATATATACACCACCTAAACCAGCTGTGCCTAGTGTGGAGCAAGGACCTAGACAAGGACCTAGATACAGCAAAGAGGTGGCCACAATTGCAAAGATCTACACAGACGACCAAAAGTACAATAGAGTTAGTGACAGCTTTAACTTTAAGTTGACTATCTTCTATAATATCTACAAGAGATCTGGCTTGCCACTAGAAGGCTACACAGTAGCATTCCCTAGCATACTAAAAGGGCTTACTTAGGACCACTACTATAACAGTAACCTTAAGTTAAGACCTTTTACGGAAGCCTACAACCATATACAACAGTTCTTTAAAGGGCCAGAATACTACCGCAAAAACCTTATAGAGTGGAACAGCATAACCCTCTAAGGAGTTATAGACGAGAACCCTAATAAGTCAATTTATTAGAACTTCTAACTGCTTATAGATAAACTGCTAAAGCAACATTATAGACTACACCTAGACTTTCATACAAACCGCATTTTTATAAATAAGTTAGTTACTGCTTGCTAGGGAGTGCCAGCATGCCGTATCACTATCTCTAACCCTTTAGAAGACCTCTCTTAGTTAATCAGTAAGCTACAATCCTCCATTATTATATAGGAAAAAGAACACCCCCTATAGGCCTTAATAAGATCATCTCACCAAGCTTTTTTTACGGATTAACATTACTATTAAAATAACCAAAATTAAGACCAAAACACCAATTGCTATAGCAGCAATCACCCCTATAGAACTAACGGCAGACTAAAGGCCAAGTGCTATATCTACAAGAAGGAGGACTGCCGCTCGTGGAAACATATAGAGGAGGAGCGTAATCGGTCCAGAGATGACTATAAGAGACATTTTATTGATATCAAGGGCTGCAATAAGGGCAACGTTAATAACCACTTTAAACAATACATCGCCGCCTGCAAAAGAGATAAAGAGGATGACTTAGACTTTAAAGCCTATACACACAACGCTAATAACTCTGGGAGCAATACTGGAGAACCTAATAATAGTTCTGCCTATATTACCACCTTTGGAATACTTACCATAGAGGAAGCAACCTCTATAAGCGTAGAGCTAGCTAATAAGGCTTATACACACCTGCTTATGGCTTTAGAACTTACCACGGAGTCTACTATAAAACCTTACACGGAGACCGACCCATTTGCCTACAGTACGGCCACAACCACAGTGCCATAATATACCTCAACGGTCTTTATAGGAATTATAATCAATACGGGTGCTTCGCGTAAGTCTATAGCTGGCTACAGCCAATTCCAAGCTTTATAGGCTGTAGATAAGTCTGTAAGCCTTAACACATTAACTAAGGGCCAAGTAACTGTCTAATTCGGGATCAGAGCCTCTACGTCTGTTGGAACCATAGACGTTAACAGCCCTATAGGCAAGATACAATTCCATATTATTACAGCAGATACTCCTTTCCTACTTTGCCTAGCAGATATGGACAGACTCTATATTAAATACGATAACCTAAAGGACGTCATCATCACTCGCACCAAAAGGGTGCCAGTAGTTAGACAATTCAGCCACCTATTTCTCTTATAGAGCTTCTCCTTACAGTCTTATTTAGTTAAGTCTTTTAATATAAACCCTTACTACTTAACTAACATAGAACTGCAACGTCTACACCGTTGATTTAGTCACCCGTTAGTTAATAGACTGCAAAAGCTTCTTAACAAGGCTGGCTATAGCCATAATACTAATAGATCTGCTATTAAAGAGCTAACCAAACTCTACCACCACTATCAAAAGCATAGCAGATCTCTAGGTAGATTTCGCTTTACCTTACAAGATAACGTTAATTTTAATTACAACATCATCATCAACATTATATATATCAGCGGCTCCCCCCTACTATATATAGTCAACAAAGCAACTCAATTTCAAGCTAGCAAATAGCTATAAGACATTAGCGCTAAGCATACTTAGAATATTCTTTAAATGTGCTAGATTGATAGCTATTTAGGACCACCAGACTTAATCACTATAGACACTAAAAAAAACTTTGTTAGTAAGGAGTTTAAGCACTATGCTGCTACTATAGGAGCAACTATAAAGTCAGTTCCAGTCAAATCACATAATTCTATTGGAATAGTAGAACGCTACTATAGTTTGCTACAACAAGCCTACTAAATTATTACAACTAAAATCCCTAAAATCAGTAAGGAGATGGCCCTATAAATGGCCTTCAAAGCTATCAATAATATGGCTGGCCTAGAAGGCCTAGTCCCTACACTCCTAGTCTTTAGAGCCTACCCCCAAATGGTTAAATCGGACGCGCTATTACCTTTAGTCACACAGCGAGCTGCGGCTATTAAAAAAGCAATGGTGGAAATCTAGAAGCTATAAGCTGAACGATAGATCGCTAACGCTCTTAATATGCGAAACGGACCATAAACTAACGCCATTCACAGCCTCCCACCCAATTCGCCTGTCTTAGTCTAGAGAGAAGGCAATACTGGCCAAAGTGGTTATTGGGACGGACTATATATACTACTTACTGTTGACGGTAAGACCTATACTGTAAAGCTACCAAATAGACCTATGACCTTCCGCTCTATAGTTATAAAACCCTACCTACTGGACCCACAAGACCCAGTTAAACCACGGGAGTCTATTAAATTAGATAAACCAGTACCTTTATCAGCCAAACCTCAATCGTTACCTAAGGCTAAACCACAGCTACCGCTAAAGTAAGGTAGAGGTCGCCCCTATAAATACCCATTACTTACAGCCGTCGCAGACACAACTGTTACGGATGCTATAATAGATACAGACGCTTTCACAGGTGATATTACGGATATTGCGGATATTACAAATATCACTATCTACTTACAGGACGATAATACCGCGGATATAGCTAGTACTACTATTTACTTACAAAACGATAGCAATACCTAATTCAGCGCTTTATGACAAAAGGAGGTCACAGGCCTACTTAAGAAAGGCATCTTCAAGATTATTAAGCTACACAATATACTAAAGGGGGTTAGACTCTTTAATTCACGGTTTATTAATAAGATTAAAAATAAGGGAACCGATAAAGCCTTTAAAAAATTACAACTTATTATACAGGCCTATAATGACTTAGAGAAAGAGCTAGTCCTTACTTAGTTACTAACAATTCAACAAGTTAGTCAGCGGCTAATTCTCTATATTGCCGCTATACTACCACAGACACAACTCTACCTCCAAAATATCTTATAAGCCTACATCCAGTCTACTACAAACCTAAACCGTAAGTTCTACGTACAACCGCCATATAAGCTAAATAAACAACTAGGAATTGATACGGACTCTATTCTAAAGGTTATAAAGCCACTTTATAGAGTACCTAAAGCTAGAAACCACTGGTTTAAGACCTACCATTTATACCACGTTAATTAGCTGCGAATGGACCAGTCCACATATAACCCCTGCTTACTTTATAGTGATAAGCCTTTCGGAATCATCGGCCTATAGACTAATAATACACTGTTCCTTGCAGATGATACCTTTATAGAGGCTAAACAAAGCAAACTACACAAGGCCAAATTTATAGCTAAAGAGCGAGAGCAACTAACCGCTAATACACCAATTAAGTTTAATGGAGGACTTATTCAATTAACACAGGATAGCAGCATCACACTAACACAAAGGCGCCAGTGTAAGAACCTTCGTGTGGTTAACACTACGCTAGCAAACAGCACTAGCTCTAAAGGAGTTACGCATAACCTGCTTACGCTAAAGGACCAATATATCGCTTAACGCGCCAAAGGAGCTTATATCACCTCAGTCTGTTAGCTAGAGGCCTTATACAACCTATCCTTTACTGCCTAGGTAGTTAACCCAGTTAAAGGCAATATAAAGAGTCTTAATAAGCAATTAAGCTAGCAGATTAAGAACGCAAATAGAGGCCTAAAGTTCGTTAAGCTAGACGCCAACACCTTACAACTCCTAGTATTTACAGACGCTTCCTTCACCAACAACAAGGACCTATCTTCGCAAATCAGCTATGTACTTGTACTAGCAGACGCCTTAAATAAGGCAAATATCGTTTACTGGTCCTTAATTAAATGCAAAAGAGTTACTAGGAGTATATTAGCCTTAGAGCTGTACAGTATAGCACATAGTTTTAATATAGGCGCTATAATCAAATCCACGCTAGACAAGGTCTTATAGGTTAACTTACCACTTATTCTCTGCACTAACTCAAAGCCCTTATACGACTGTCTCATCTGACTAGGAACTACGCAAGAGAAACGCTTAATAATTGATATAATATGCCTTCGCCAAGCTTATAAATGAAGACAGATTACCAAAGTTAAGTGGATCAATAGAGATACTAACCCTACGGACGCTATAACAAAGGGAAAGCCTTGTACGGCACTATTATAGCTTGTTGACACAAATCAAGTCAAATTACGGGCCGTAGGGTAGGTTGAATGAACGGATTTAGTTTCAGTAGGTATAACGGACTTGTACAATACAGAGCCAGCCGCTAAGGCGCTAGTAGTAGTCAAGCCAATAGCGATTTTCTATTTTGGGGATGGAAAATCCTAATTGGCTGGTTTAATAGTATAGCAGAATCTGACAGGTGGCGCGCTCTAGGATTAAAGGTGGAGCTATTACATATTATAGACGGAAGAGCTAGTTATTGCGTATACGCTATAAATAGTCTAGAAGTAGACTTGACTTTAAAGTGTAGATTAGCCTTCTTTTTAGAGTTGCTCTAGTGTCGGAACGTTAATCACGTGACGTAGTTATAAGACTACGAGGCAAGACTAGCTAATCTAACTTAGAGAAACCCCTAACTTCTAGACAACAATCAACTACCAACTTCAACACCGCATACGTACCACTACAAGTAATATTCGTGCACGTTAATAAAGCGAGTATACCGACAGTTAAACTAGATACTAGAATAGTATTTAAGGCACTATATTAATCACGCATAGAATAATTAGGTATTGTTACTACCAGTTATATAGTTTATATATAATGCAACACTATAAAAAGAAATGGGAACGTTACTATTTAAGGCGAATTACGGGTACGAGCTAAGGTTATTATTATTACCACATTAAGTAAAGAAGATAAATAGCACAGCTAAAGAAAGAATAGAGACTTTAATAAATCTTTATATAGACCCTAAAGAAACAGCTAAACTAGTATAAGAGTAAACAAAAAGGTACTATAATGCTAAGAGATCTAAGGGACCAGATCTTAAGGAGGGAGATAAAGTATAGCTACTACACAAAAATTTTAAGAGTTGACGACTAAGTAAAAAGTTAAACTACGTCAGACTAGGACCTTTTAAAATCATATAAAGAATTTTATTGGTTATATATAAACTAAACCTACTAGCTAAAATGAGAAATTACCCTATATAGTATATTATAATACTAGAACTAGTACACAGGAGTGTTAAACTACTAGTCTATAAAGCAGACACATATAGAGGACAAGAAGAAGATAAATAGCAAGTTTTAAAGATTATTAGTTATAAGGATATAGATAACGAAATATAGTATAAAGTAAAGTAGATAGGCTATAGTAAGACTACCTAGGAACTACTAAGTAACCTAAAGAATGCTATAGGAAAGGTATAGAAGTATTAAAGGAGAATAGGTTAGGGAGTATTAAAAAAGAATTACTAAGGGACAAGTTACCTAAAGGGGACCCAGGAAGAGCAACTACTATATTACTTAGAGTTATTTCCTTTTTTAGAAACTCTACTTATTTATTACTAAGCTTAAATAGACCCTATTAAATAAGTTTCCACTTCTTAGAACAAACCTTCTTACATATCCTCTTAAGACAAATTAGTTAAGCTAAAGTAGCCAGATAAGAGTTAAGCGCTTACTATTAAGTATTAATAGCCTCTTATTCTATATTATAAGAATAATAGAGCTCTGCTAGAGCAACTAAGAACTTATTATTAAGCTTTACAGCGGCAGATTAAATACAAGACCCTATAATAAGTTACTTAGGGAACTTAAAAACTGTTAAGAGTTATAGGATATATATACTTAGCGTTAAAGACAGAGTAAATATCGCAGGATAATTAAATATTTGCTTTAGTGCACTCTAAGTAAGAGGAAGGTTGTTAAGATAAAGGACTTGCTAGCATAATATAAACTAACCCCTCTTTTATATAATAAGAATATAGAGACAGTATTATTTTACCTAAAGATAGTATTATAGCAATAGTGTAAGACTAACGAGCTATAGAAGAAGAAGAAGAAGCTTTAGGTATAATAAATAAGAATATTAACCAGATTAATTAAACGGACATTATATCTCTAGTAGACAACTTAAAGATATTAGAAATCTTTAAGAACAAAAATAAAGAGAAGGGAGATAGTATTATAGACAGCTTAAATATAATATTATAACTATTTAGAGAAGAGTTAGTGGAAGCTAGTTAGTTAATATAGGTATAGTCTAAGATAGATCTGGTAGAACTATATAATAAGGAATAGTAGCTAAGGTTATATAATATAATTTATATAATCTATATAATCTATATAATCTATAATAGAGTAGATAGAGTATACATACCTTATAGAGCGAAGGGATTTCTTAGGCGTATAGTTATATATTTAAAGGACTACAGTCCCTACCTAGATAGTTCTCTCTTTATAGTAAATCTTAGAATATAATTAGAGTTAATCTATTAGGCAACCACTTTACTAGTTATTATTACATTATTAACCTATTTATATCTATATACCTAGCCCAATAATAGGACCTACTATAGTTTTTACTATAAGGTTCCGTTATACTAGGAGCTAAATCTAAAATATAAAAATAGCGTACCTTCTCCTAAGGGGGTTCTATACTAGTATTAGGCTTTAAAATATAGAAATATTACTAGATTTCTTTATAGCGCTTTAATAATATTGCCTTCTATATACCCTTATATATTAGTATAGCCTTACCCTCTATATTCTAGTATTCCTTAGTATTGGCTATTAGGTAAATTCCTATATAAATTTATATAGTGTAATGGAACCTTATAGCAAAAACTATAGTAGGTCCTATTATTAGGCTAGGTATATAGGTAAATAAGAAGTTAATAACATAATAATAACTAGGGGAGTAGTTGCCTAATAGATTAACTCTAATTATATTCTAAGATTTACTATAAAGAGAGAACTATCTAGGTAGGGACTATAGTCCTTTAAATATACAACTATACGCCTAAGAAATCCCGTTACTCTATAAAGTATATATGCTTTATTTACTCTATTACAGATTATATAGATTATATAAATTATATAAATTATACTATATAACCTTAGCTACTATTCCTTATTATATAGTTCTACCAGATCTATTCTAGACTATACCTATATTAACTAACTAGAATCGGGAAAAACGACTTTTGGAGCTCTTGCTGCACCCGGCCCAAAAAGACCAAACCAACCAAAAGAACCCTGAAAAACACCCTAATAATCCCCTAAGATGCATGCATTACAGGGGAGGCATAGGTGGAACGACGGTGGTACGCAGTCGCGCGTAACCGCCAGACCTATACCCAATAATAGCCCCCTACAATAACAACAAGGACGGGCGAATACTATACCAGAAAGCGGAAATACCCTAATTAAGAAGGTATCTAACAAAATATAAAGCCTATTGGACGCGTCTAGTATCTGGAACTATAGGGGAGCATCTATTAGCTATTACGAACTAATATAGCTAGTAGAATGGCTCTAGTCTAGTAAACCTTAGGCGCCCCTCTAGCAAACCCTTAATTAAATCCTCCAACGGCTAAATAAAATTAAAGATAAACAAAAACCCCCCCTATAGGCGAACCGCACCTAGGCCGCCGTAGCTGCGCTCCTATAGTATAGGGAACCTACCCCCCTAAAGATAATAACTGGGCATATAATCACAATATAACCAAATATAGAAAAGGTAGAGGAATTTAGGGGATAATTAGAAACAGAAGTTCTTATAAAGATTTATAAGAAGGTCCACAACGCCGTCACAGTCCAATACCTTAGGAGTGGAGACATTAGAGTTACCCTAAAGGACCAATAGGTAAAGGAACGGGCCGTAAGGGCAGGGGACAGGCTAGGAGAGCGTATTGGCATAAAAGTGCTTTATAAAGATTACTTAGTTAAAGTCCTGTCGGTTCCCATAAGCCTTAGGGTAGAAAGGGGACGCTAGGCGGACAATATAGTAACTATATAGGAGATAGTAAAACAAACGGAACGCCTTATACTAGGACTTGTAATTACCCGGATCCAATAGCTTTAACAGGAAAATATAAACTAAGCATATAATAAGAACAATAAGAGGATATAAGGGGCGCTAGAGACTTGCTAGGGAGACAATAAATAAACATATAGCTCCCTTATTATTAGTATATATACACTAGGAATGCAAAAACTCCTTATCTAAAAAGAAATAATTATAAATGGCCTTATATACAACATAAGGCTCTACAACCATAGACTACACCTGGAACGATGTTATTGCTGTATATAATAGGGACACACCTAATCCATATGCGCAGCACAGGTGTGCTACGGCCACTGTACAGGCCCCCACAATATAAGACAATATATAAATTAAGACTAAATAAAATGCGCGAACTGTCACTAAAGCACACATAAGGCGTGGGAGAGAGAAGACTATATTAAATATAGGAGATGGAAGGAAAGGGCTTAATAGCTATAGGAATAACTGCATACTAGGTTATATAAATGGAAATAATAGGCAATAAGTTAGAGGGACGCAGATGTCTTCCTAGCGTTTTCTACCTTTAATACTAGGGGGCTAAGCCAGCCATCCCAAGCCTTAACGGGCTAAAAGTAACGCCGCGTAATATTACCAGACTAAATAGGGACATAAGGGATATATAGGACACAAGGGAGAGGACGCCTAGTAGGAAGACCCCTATAGATAGCTACGGCAAGTTTAAGGCCGGGACAATTAAGAATTAGATTTAACGCGGTAAACATAACACACGTAGCTGGCTTATAAGGGGCATATAGCTAACTAGCGAGAACGGGGGAAGAACCGGAGGCAATAATAGACTTAGATTTAGAAAGGCTAGTAGGAACATAAAATATAGAAATAGAAAGCTCTATATAAAATAAGTAGTGGCTAGGGAGTAAATATAAGAGACAAAAGTTCTGAATATTTTAGAGAAAGTGGAAACGGAAGAAGCGAGGAGTAAAGAAGAGGTAAAGGACCCCCACTAGGGGTCTGCTACTTAACTATTATACAGTACAACTGCGGTAATACGAACCACTGTCTAGTAAGGCCCCTACTAAATAGTCTAGACCCAGAGAAACACTATATTCTTGCTATATAAGAGCCGTATTATAATACCTATATATAATTAACATATTGCCCCTAAGGATTTTAGCTCCTATATAAACTAAAAGCAGCTACACGCGTATGCTTTATAATTAGTAAAAATATCAGCCTTACCTTATAGTTATAGCAGGTAGCTAACCTAGATATTACAGTTATAACCATCTAGATATATAGGGGACTAGTACAAATTATTAATATCTATAACCCTAGGGTTAAAGGGGTAGCATAGATAGAGAACATTATATCTATAATAAGCTTGCTAGAAACTAAACACGCAGAGTTTATTCTACTAGGAGATATAAACCTCTACCACCTATAGTAGGGGGGCATCCATGTTGCTGCTAATTAATAGGTAGAGTGCCTACTAAGAGCTATAAATAACGGGGGCCTTAAGCTAGCTACCCCCCTAGGTGTAATTATATGGCAATAGGGCACCGCCAAAAGTACAATTAACCTTACAATTATGGACGAAAACCTATACTAGAGACTTAAAAGGTGCTCCCCTAAAGAAGAATGGGTACTTACCTTAGACTATATCCCTATTTAGATATAACTAGATCTGGACATTAAGGCGCAACTAAATAGCAAAAAATACGTAATAAGGAAGCTTAACATAGATAGCTTTCTTAATATAATTAAACAATAACTCTAAGACCTAGAAGAAATCCACCTAATACCAAACAAGCGAGGCTTATTGGCTACCCCTAAGAAAATTAATTAAAGACTAGAAAGGATCTAGGCAGTAATTAAAAGCGGGCTAAAAGAGCACTACCTAGTTTTAAAACCAGGCCCCTACGCACGATATATATAGTCCGCACAGTACGCGGCCCTTATAGCCGGCTAATAACAAGCAAGGAGGAAATATATAAGCAGCCATAATTCTAAGGATGAGAGATAATATAAAGACACAAGAAACCAGCTAAAGAATACCCTAAAAAAAGAAGTAAGGAATAACTGGAAATAGTTTATAAATAAACACACTACTAACCTAAGTCTCCCCTATAATAAGGGCCTTTGGACTATAGCGAAATAGGTAAAGAAAAAGGCGGGACGCCTAGTAGAAGATCTATATCTACTACCCCTATAAAGAGCAGGCGAACTATAGGCCACAAGCAATAATAATAAAAAGGCAAAGATCCTTATAGAAAGATTTTCCCCTTAACCAGCTCCAGTAGACCTTAGCAATATTACTAGTGAAACACTGGTGACTTGCCTAAGGGTTAACAGTGATATAACAACTAAAGAAATGGCTAGAACTATTAGCCGCCTCTTAAACAATATAGTACTAGGACCAGATAGGATCCTAAACAAAGCCCTAAAGACCTATGGACCACTTATAGCACCTTAGCTTGCAGACGTAGCCAGAGCATACTTTGTAATAGGCTACTACCCATAACTTAGAAGATCTATAACAATAGTTGTCTTATAAAAAGAAGGCAAAGCAGACTATTTAATCCTAGGAAGCTACCGCCCTATTGCCTTAGAAAACACCCTAAGCAAGATCTTAGAAAAGGTTATAGCGGACTATATAGTAGATATAGCAGAGGAACACGCCCTACTACCACAAAGCTAAATAGGGGCAAGAAAGAATCGCTTAACGCTATTAGTACTTATACTACTTGCTACTACTATTAAAACTGTATGGGCTATGCGAAAGGACTTTGTAGTATTAATACTTAGCCTAGATATTAGCGGCGCCTATAATAATATACCCTATAAGCGTCTCCTATACATCCTTAGGGCAAAGGGCTTCCCAGAATGGATTATTTAATTTATTTAAGGATTTATAGGCCAGAAAGAAATATTACTAGTCTTTAGCGGATACCAGAGCCCCCCTATTATAGTCGCAATAGGAATACTATAAGGATCACCTCTGTTGCCTATACTCTTCCTCTTCTTTATAAGTAACCTGCTTAATACCTTTAAGGAAGGGGCAACTTAGGGGATAGGCTTTATTAATAACACAAACCTAATTATATATAGGCTAACAGCTGTAGAGAACTGTAGGATACTAGAGAAAGCCTATAATACCTATATAAAATGGGCAAGACGATATAAAGTCTAATTCTTACTAGAGAAATACCAGCTAATCCATTTTATAAGAAAACGTAACTAATCTGCAGATCTTTAGTATACAATCTATATTTAAGGCTTTAGGGGTTAACTGGTTTAAGGCCTAAGGGTATTAGGAGTATAGATAGACAGCAAGCTCTAGTAGAGCGTATATATGGCATAAGCGGCCCGTAAGGGCTAAGCACAGTATATCGCCATATCTAGGATCGTTAATTCTATATAGGGTCTATACTTCTAGAGGTCACGCCTACTATATATAGCAGTTGTCCGGCTAACCATAACGTATAGATCTAGTATTTGGGCCACTAGAGAAACTAAAAAAGGCCCCCCTAAATCACTCCTTAAACCACTCCAAAAGGTCCAAATAGCCTGCCTTAGGAGTATAATAGGCGGGTATAAGCGAACGGCCACAGCACTGCTTGAGAAGGAAGCCAATATTCCCCCCCTATAACTATATATTAAAGCCGATGTAATGTAAAAGGTGCAAAAGGAACGCAACTCTAACGTTATAAAGTATATTAAGACACGCCTAAATAAACTATAGAGGGACCCTAGGGTGCCCTATAGGAGAAGAAACCAACAACCCTAAAGTAGGGAAGATATATTAGGAAAACAGGTAGAGAAAGTAAAAGAAGAATAGTGCGGCGCTAGGGCCTAGGCCTATATAAAAAAGAAAGGGAGACGCGTAAAAGGCCAGCAAAGATAATAGTAAGAAAGAGAAAGGAGCTAAAGTAGAGCATAAAAGAGTACTAGAAAACCATCTACCGTAATATAATACTAGTTGGACCGACGCTGGAGAGATAAATGGGAGTTAAAGGTATAGAGGTAGACTTAGGCAAGGGAAACCCAAGCTATAGTATAGGTAATGCTATAGGGGGTAAATACCTAAGGGCTCTAAGAGGGCCTAACAAAGGCAGAAAATACAATAGCAACACTCTTAAGGATAGGAATAATAGGACTAAAAGATTGGCTTTACTGGGTGGGTGTCCCAGTGGGTAGCCTAAGGTATAAATATGGCTAGCCAAAACAGACACCAAAACACGTAATACTATTATGCCCCTTACGCACTGGCTAAGAAGCAATGCTCTTAGTAGCTAGTATAGAAAACTATAATACACTACTCTTAACATAGAAAGGCCTTAAGGCGGCTACCCGGTGGCTTATTGGCCAAAATATACTAGACCAGTTCCGGGTTGCAAAGGAAATAGCAATAGAAGGCAAAGGGGCGAGTAATAGGCGCCCCCTAATAACTCTACAGGAGTAGAGTACAGTGTGTAATACTAGCGCGTCCGTAGGTTTATTACGGCAGCAGTGGTTCCTAAGAAGGTTAAAAAGTAAGGTAGTAGAGCACCACTAGTAACTCGTAGGTGACTTGTAAGCGAGCCCTAAAAGGCGGGGAGACGGATTACAGGGTTTTCTTAAATAGAGTTTTCTTCCTATATGTATATAAGGAGTAGTCCGCGTGGGCCTAACAGGGATCTGAATCGGACGTTAAGCAATGAATAATAATAATAATATATTAACTAACTAGCTTTCACCAACTTTTCTCTAAGTAGTTATAATATTGTACTTAAGCTGTCTATAATACTATCTCCCTTCTTTTTATCTTTATTCTTAAAGATTCCTAATATCTCTAAGTTGTTTACTAGAGGTATAATATCCGTTTAATTAATCTAGTTAATATCTTTACTTATTATACTTAAAGCCTCTTCTTCTTCTTCTATAGCTTATTAGTCTTGCACTATTGCTATAATACTATCTCTAGGTAAGATAATACCGTCTCTATATTCTTATTATGCAAAAAAGGGGTTAGTCTATATTACGCTAGCAAGTCCTACTACTTAATAACCATTCTTTTACTTAGAGTGCACTAAAGCAAATATTTAATTATTCTATAACGTTCACTCTATCTTTAATGCTAAGTATACGCGTTCTATAACTCTTAATAGTTTTTAAGTTCCCTAAGTAACTTATTATAGGGTTTTATATTTAATCTACCGCTAAAAAGCTTAATAATAAACTTTTAGTCGCTTTAGTAGAGCTTTATTATTCTTATAATATAGAATAAGAGGCCGCCGACGCCTAATAATAAGCGCTCAACTCTTATCTAGCTACTTTTACTCAATCAATCCGCCTTAAGAAGGTTTATAAGAAGGTTTATTTTAAGAAGTAGAAACTTGTTTAATAGGGCCTATCTAAGCTTAGTAATAAGCAAGTAGAGTTTTTAGAGAAGGAAACAACTCTAAATAATATAGTAGTTACTCCTTTTAAGTTTCCCTTAGGCAACTCGTCCTTTAGCAACCCCTTTTCTATACTTCTTAACCTACTTTTTTCTAATACTTCTATACCTTTCCTATAGCATTCTCTAGATTACTTAGTAGTTCCTAAATAGTCTTACTATAGCCTATCTACTTTACTTTATACTATATTTAGTTATCTATGTCCTTATAACTAATAATTTTTAAAACTTACTATTTATCTTCTTCTTGCCCTCTTATAACGGAACCCCACTGCAAAGGCCTCTATAGGAGAGCCCCATGCTCTCGTATACACCTCGCGTATAGCTTATATTAGCTACGCGCAGGTATATCATCTCCTTACGCCCTCAACCCTTACAATCGATTGCGCAACGTCTTATAGACTCCTTAAATATATATATTCAGCTGCTACTGTTCCGCGCCCCGTGACATTACGTTGCGCCTTTTTTTTTTTACCACTGACACCTAGCCTACGACCAATTCTATATCTATGATACTATAGGCGCTGCTAGAAGCAGCGTGTCTATAAGCAACCTTCGCACCATAATAGTAAGAGAATATTTCTTACTAGCCACTATATTAAGCCTAAAGAGCAACCTAATACCCTAATCCAACCTACAACGCCAATTAATCCTAGAAGAATTTAATTTATTAACCCTAGCCTTAACCCCTAAAGGCAAGCCTAGCGGCTTAAAAGAGTTACAACTACGAGCACCCTTAAGTACCTAGCACTACCTTAAAGACGATAAGAGTTAACTAGCCTAGCAGGATAGGTATACCCCTATTAGTATAGGTGGTTACAGTAACGACCTTAACAAGATAGACACCAGCAACATCTTATCCTTTATTAATTATATAGCCACGGAAAAGCAACTAGAAGGGCAGCTACCTATTAAGATTAAAATATAAGATGCTAAGATGTTTATATAAATAGTAGCACAAGAACCTAACAAATACTATCGCCTTTTATAGAACTACTACCTAAAGCTTATATAAGCCAAATTGCGTACTGCCTAAGACCATAATATTATCTAAGACTTACAAGCTAGTAAGGCACTTGCTAATAACATACGCTAAAAGACTAAAGATAACCTCCGTATATCTAAGCGCGATGTCCAACAACTAAAGAAAACTGAGATTATACTTATTACTCAGGTTACTAAAAAGGAGGGCATAATTAAATACCTACAGTCTTAGCTTAATAAGTATATCTATAACAACACCGAGTACCTCCCTACTACGTACTATACTACCTAAGTCTCTACGCCTCCGGCAACCTTACCTACTTAACGCTTAGCCAAAAGTCAGCGTTAAGCAGCTTTACCTAATAGGGACGACTCTTATAACAGCGACCAAACTTAAGCTATAATTATAGGGTCTAATATATAATACCCTAATCCCCTAGTCTTCTAGGGAGACCGCAAGGAATATAGCTACTAGAAAATGCAAATCTATAAAAAACTAACCTAGAGCGCCTGCCTTTTTCCTAGGGAGAATACTAAGATTAGTTATATTATTAGGCGTATAAAGGGTACCCTATTTAACAGACTCTTTGCCTAATAGGAGACCAATAGCCCCTAGAAGTAGCAGTCCTACTAAGAGGTCCTTAACAATCTTAACCTAATATATCACGACTATAACCTAGTGGCCACTAGTTAAGCCAAACTACGTGCCCTAAAGATAAGTCCTATTAAGTCATTTAACGAGTTCTATGTTAAGTTCTAAGAATACACTAGAGTTCTCTTCTAAGATAATACTAAAGACCAAGAAGATCTCCTTAAAAAGGTCACCTATCGCCTTAGTTACACTGCCGCTAGTTATAATTACAATAACGTATATAGTATAGTGGCAGCCCTATAGAAGATTAAACAACGGCTAAATTAGATCTTTACTGCTAATCCTTACCTAAAGGCTCCTATACAGAAGCCCTCTGGGCTAACTATACCTATATACACTAGGTCACCAACGCCTACTATAAATACTAGAGCTAATATTAACCTCTCTATACTAACCTTCCCATGTAAGCTTCTAGACGGAGAGCGTAAGCTACTTTAGAAGCTAGGGCGCTGCTATAGATACTATTAAGAAGGCTATTATCGCGAGAACCTAAACTGCCTAATGGCTAGGTTTGGTAATCGCCGCCTAATACCCAACTTTACACCTTAAATACCGAATAGCTCGCTACGTACCGCTACCATACAAGACGAAAACGTAGTAATAGCAGTAGAGTTGGATATAGAAGCGGAAAACGCTAAGTCCTAGCCCTAAGTTATAGGTTAGAACGCCCTAATAATAGAGGGATCTATATATCGGCCTACTTAATAGATAACTTAGTAAAGATAAACGGACAGAAACAGATAGTTTTACCTATAATAGGAACTACTACTAAAAAATAATATAAAAGCCGTTCTATAATTAATTGCGGAGCTACTGATAAATTTATAGATACCTAATTTATGCGTACTTATAACCTATCTACCTTACCCCTTACTAAAGCCCGCGCCTTATAACTCGCTAATAGTAATTGTACTATACAGAAGATTACCTATATAGCATAACTCTACCTAAACATAAACGGGCACCAGGAAGAACTCTAGGCCTATATTACACTACTTGCCAACTACTCTATTATCCTTAGAATAAACTGGCTTAAATAACACAACCCCACCATTAACTAGAAAAAGAGAGAAGTAACCTTTAACTCTAAATACTGCAAAGAGACTTGCCTAGGGCATAGCCTAGCCACCTCTATTTACTCCCTAGGATATTAACTTAAGAAACCCCTTATTACCTTACCTATAACTAACTGCCACTATATAAGTGCTGCGGCCTTCTACCGTATAGCATGTAAGAAAGGCTAGACCGTTGCTGCAGCTTCCTAATTACGACTATATAAGCTTAATAAAGAATAGGACCACGTCCTCTATAGTAATAAAATAGATATAGTTAACCTCCTAGAAGATAACGCCCCTGTGGAACTCTATAGACTTTTACCTTTAGACTTTAAGAAGTTTATAAACCTTAAAAAAGGACTTACTAATAAGGAACTCCGCAAGCTCCTCCCTAAGAGGTACCACAACTTTATTAACATATGCTTATAAAAGGGCGTAGATATACTCCCCCTATATTAACCTAATAACTATGCCATTAACATTAAATAAGGGAAAACGCTACTTTATAAGAGACCCTACCTAATATTAAAAGATAAACTCCTAGTTGTAAAAAAGTATATTAATGAGCACCTTAATAAAAGGTTTATTTGTCCTAGTATATTACTAACAGCCGCCCCTATTCTTCTTATTAAGAAGTTAAGGGGAGGTATCTAATTCTATATTAACTATAGAGGACTTAACGCTATTACGATTAAAAACCGATACCCAGTACCGCTTATACGCGAGATCCTTAAGCGGCTTAGTTAAGCCAAAATCTATACTAAACTTAATATTATCGCCGCCTTTAACCATCTCCAAATATGGAAAGGTAATAAATAGAAAACCGTATTTGTATCGCGCTTTGGCTAATTTAAATATACCATTATACCCTTTAGCGTATGCAATAGCCCAGGCGCCTTCTAAAGCTATATTAATAATGCCTTATAGGACTATCTTAATGACTTCTACTCTACGTACCTAGACAATATACTTATTTACAATAATAACCCTTCTAAGTATACTAAGCACGTTTAAAAGGTCCTATAGCGCCTTAGGGAAGTAGGACTTTATATTAATTTAAAAAAGTGCGAATTCTTAGTTATAGAAGTAAAATACCTTAGACTAATTATTACTATTAAGGGTGTCCGTATAGACCCTAAGAAGGTATATATAATTGCTAAATAGCAAGCCCCTAACTGCATTAAGGACGTATAAGCCTTCCTTAGTTTCGCCAACTTCTATTAGAAATTTATATACAACTTCTTAGGCGTAGTAGCACTATTTATAGTAATGATATAAACAAAGGGCCTTTCTGTAAAAGGAAGAAAAACGCACCTATGCTTTGCCTAGACGCCTAAATATAAGAAAGCATTCTAAGACCTTAAAAATGCCTTTACTAAAGCACCTATTCTAGCTTACTTTATACCAGAACGATAACTTTATCTTAAAACTAACTCCTTAGACTATGTTAACGCAGGCATCCTTTCCTAAATAGGTAATAACGGCCTCCTCTACCTAGTTATATTCTACTCGTCTAAGCTTATACTATAAGAGTGTAGTTATAAGATCTATAACAAGGAACTCCTTATAATTATATAAGTATTTAAAGAATTTTAACTAGAGCTCTCCTTAGCAGAACCTAACCAGCCAACTAAAGTCTTTACGGATTATTGCAACCTTAAGTACTTTATAACCATAAAGCAGCTAAACCAACGCTAAGCATATTAGAACGAGTTTCTCTCCGGTTTTAACTTTAAAATTGTATATAGACTAGGAGTATAAGGCACTAAGCCTAATAGCCTAATACGCCGCTCGTAAGACCTCCCTTAGTTAAAAGACAACCCCTATAATTAGTTCTAATAATAGATAATCCTAAAAGCACGGAACTTAGCCCTAGGTATACTACCTATAATAGAGCTAACTACACCTTAGCTTTATACTATAGAACTAGAATTACCTCCTAAAATTAATAAACTTATTACCGCAGTATATAACACCTCCGTTGACCTACTACTATATTAACTTATTGCCGTAAAGACCGCTGGTATTTGTATGCTACCTATAAACCTCTAAAGCTTAGGCTAGATTAATATGGCAGCCTTAGAAGTAAAAGAGAATAGGCTCTACTATAGAGGCCGCCTATTTATCCCTAACTTAGAAAACCTATAACGGCAACTAATCCAAATGGCCTACAACCTCTGGTTAAGCGGCTATTTAGGAAAAGAAGGGACCTATAAGCTCCTTAGCCAATACTACTTCTAGCCTAAAATAACAGACTTAGTTAAACACTTTATAGGTACCTACTATAGTTATAAGCGCGCTAAGGCCTTTAATATAAAGTACTAAGGACTACTATACCCTTTACCAGTACCTATACGACAATAGGCAGATATTGCTATAGATTTTATTATTAACCTACCACCCTATAAACGACACGGCCGTACCTATAAGAATATCCTTATAATAATATGCCGACTTATAAAAGAGCGCTACTACGTCCCTACTAAAGGCGTAGCTATTAGCAATGTTACTAACGCCTTTCTTTGCGAAGTCTACTAATTATATGGGCTACCTAACTTAATTACATCCAACTAAGGCACATAGTTTAACTCTAACGTATAGAGACGAATCTGCTAACGTCTTAGCACCTCTATTAAGATGTCTATATCCTTCTACTATAAAACTACCGGGCAACCGGAAAAAGCTAATACTAGTATAAAAGCGTACCTATAATAGGTAGTTGCCTATAGTTAGGATAACTAGGTGGATCACCTTCTACTAGGTAAATTCGCAGCGAATAACTATGTCTTAACCACTATAGGACTTACCCCGTTCTTTGCAAATAAGGGTTATTACCCCTACATCAGGAAAATATTCGCAGGATGAGATTCAAGTAGACTTTGATTTTCGCGTTTCGCGTAATTGACATGCAATTTGACTAACTCGACACGCAATTGACCAACTTGACACGCAATTGACCAACTTGACACGCAATTCAACCAACTTGACATACAATTAACCAACTTAACACGCAATTCAACCAACTTAACATGCAATTAACCAACTTGACACGCAATTCAACCAACTTGATATGCAATTGACCAACTTGACACGCAATTCGACTAACTTGACATGCAATTAACTAACTTGACAACTTTAAAAGCTAACTATATATTTCTTAACACGCAATTAACCTACTTAGCAACTTTAAAAGGTAACTATATATTTCTTAACATGCAATTAAGGTAAAGTTATAT
>Ga0307507_10005292_pt1 | contig 21369 bp, 3 predicted proteins | sample 7_EM_MG_FD_207223 | JGI IMG/M metagenome (GOLD analysis project Ga0307507, IMG submission 207223) | Populus trichocarpa ectomycorrhiza microbial communities from riparian zone in the Pacific Northwest, United States - 7_EM | ecosystem: Host-associated > Plants > Roots > Unclassified | place... | reverse complement strand
AAGATTCTCTGGTTATTCCTTTCTCTTCTTTACGCAACGTCTTGTTCTCTTTAAGAGCTATATACCCTTAGATTTAGATAGAATTTATATTATTTCTTTAAATCTTCCCTAAAGCCTCTTCGCGCCCTTACATTACATTGCGTTAAAAAAAAAAAACTACTATTAAAATGGCAAATGAACCCAAATCCTCTTTAATAACTATAAGTATTATATCCCTAGTTAGGGAACAGTTAACCATAATGCAACAGTCCTTTATAGATGCCTTAGCTTAGTAGCGGGCTGCACTAGAAGCCTAGTATCAGCAATTAATAAAAGCACTCTGCGAAGAACTTTATAACATCTAAGCATTTATATTAGAGACCCCAATACCGCCTATAAACGAAATTAACATAACTGTATCTAAACCTGGCCCCTTAAACGCGAACTTTGAACTAGTAATAGTAACTCAACCCATATCTATAATGAATTTAATACTTATTACAAAATCCAAAAAGCTCCCTAATCCTCTAATGTTTAATGGAAATTAAAATAACCTACGTCCCTTTGTAACTAAGCTCTATCTTAAACTCTTAACAAACTATAACTAATACCCCACTAAAGCTAGCAAAATTAGCTATAGAATGTCTTGTTTAAGCAAAGACGCTATACGAACTATAGATCCATTCTTCTATAATAGCACCTTTGTTAGTTTTAAAATCTTTATCTCCCTATTAAAATAAATGTATAATGACGCCAGCCGTAAACACATAGCTGTTACCAAACTTAAAAACCTATAATAACGGAACCAAGAATTTACTAGCTTCTTTTCGGAATTTTTAGGCCTTATTAGCGAACTAGATTAGAATAAAGCCGCTAAAGTTACTGCTCTTTAATGAGCTATTTTAGATGAGATTAGAGCCTAGTTAGTAGGTAGGGAACTGCTAAAAGACCTGCCCAAATTCGCTATAATGTGTTAACGAATTAATAAGGACCTTTAATATAACAAACAAACTCGTTCTTTAAAGCCGACCACGCCTTACGTTTAAAACTCTATAAAACCAACATATACCCTAAAACGCGATCCCTCTCTGAACCTAAAAAGTCCTATATACAACCCTATGGACCTTGATACCACTTGATCTTATACACCCTTAGAAACTAACAAATAAAGAACTTAAGCCATAAACAGAGAATGCTTTGGATGTGGTAAAAAAGGACATATTTAAAGAAATTGCCGAACTTACCCTTTTAAAAAAGTCCGCCGTAGTTCCTCTCGGTCTTTGAATCGCACTTACTCCTTAAATCACACTTATTCTTTAAGCTATACTCACTCCTTAACCTATACTTATTCTATGAATTATACCTAGTTGTTATAAAGCATCTTACCCTTAGTTAATTTGGAAAACAAATTATCCTAGGGCCAAGTTGCGCTTTAGAATAAGAAGTGGAAGAGTATAAGTGTCTAGGCTCTTCTAGCGCTAATACATAATATAACTCCCTTAATATACTTGGCGAAATTTAAACACTTAGAAAATGGAAGGAGGTATAAATTCTTATAAATAGCGGAGCCACTAGCATAGGCTTTATTAATATAAACTACGCGAAAACCTAACGCCTAAATTTAAAGAAACTTGATAAGCCCTAAGGCCTATAAGGCTTTAACAGCAAACCCTTAATATATAGCGAATTAACGCACTACGCTCTTGTGAAAATGTAGATAGGTAAACACCTTAAATATATTTTCTTATTTGTAACACCCCTAAAGCAATATAAGATAATACTTAGATATAGATGGCTAAAATAACACAACCCTTTAATTAGCTGGGTTAAAGAAATACTAAAATTCCACATAACCTACTACTAAAGTTATTGCTTAAAACACTACTAACCCTATAAATATGTATAAGATTATTTAAATTTAATATAATACAAACTGCCCCTACTATAGACCCCGAACTAAAATAATACGGCTACGACTACTGATGGTAGTAAAGAATGTAAAGACGTTACGCCGAAACCTCTTAAAATTCGTATAATATAAGCCGCATCTTTTATTTTATTAGCACGAAAACGAGACCACGAAATCTTCGCTATAACTATAGAAGATATTAAGAAAGCACTAGAACTAAAGTAATATATTAACCCTTAACCTCTTATGCCTAAAGAGTACCACAATCTAATTAACGAGTTTAAGAAAAGATTTGCAGACTAACTACCCCCATATTAGGATGTATACAATTTTAAGATAGAACTTAAACCTAATATAACACCAAAGTTTGGACCGCTATATAGTATATTATGGGAAAAACTGCTTATAATATAATAATACCTCAATAAGTATTTAGAAAAAGGATTTATTCGCCCTAGTTAATCTCTATTTACCTTACCTATACTATTCATTAAAAAGCTAGGAGGAGGCTTAAGATTCTATGTTAATTATTAAGCTCTAAATATAATTATAATTTGAAACCAATATCCAATCCCCTTAATTTAAGAGACGCTTGACCGCCTAGCAAAGGTATAATATTTTATAAAGCTTAATATAGTTACTGCCTTTAATTAAATTCGCGTCCAAGAAGGAGACGAGAAGTATATAGCCTTTTATATATAATAGGGACTCTTTAAATACCTAGTAATGCTATTTAGTGTAAAGAACGGTCCTAGTATGTTTTAGCAATATATTAACAATATACTTTATGAATTCCTTAATATATTTATTACTGTGTATATTAATAATATCTTAATCTACTTGTCTTTGCTTTCTAAGCATTGAAAACATATCCAAATGGTCCTTAAACGTTTGCGAGATACGGGTTTATAATGCGATATTAAGAAATATAAGTTTTATATGTCCAAAGTTACGTACCTAGGCCTAATTATATCCCGTAACGGAATTAAAATGGACCCTAAGAAGGTTGCTGCTATTATATACTAGGGAAGCCCTAGTAACGTATAAGACATTTAAGGATTTCTAGAATTTGCAAATTTCTACCATTAATTTATTAACCACTTCTCGAAAATTGCCTAACTGTTGGTAAACTTAATAAGGAAGAACGTAAAATTTAAATAAACTGCTAGATGCGAACAAGCTTTTAACAATTTAAAATAATGCTTTATAACCACCCTAATTCTCGCTCACTTCGACCCTAACCTTAAATGTGTTGTTAAAATAGACTCGTCTAATTATGCCCTAGGGGGAGTGTTATCGCAGTACAATAAGAACAGTAAGCTATGTTTAGTAGCCTTTCTCTCCTAAAAGCTCACCCCTGCCGAATTGAACTATAAGATATACAATAAGGAACTACTTGCAATTGTTAAATGCTTTAAATAATAGCGTCTAGAACTTAAAAGATTGTTATTTCTAATACGTATATTAACGGACTACAAGAACCTATAGTATTTTATAACTATAAAGCAATTAACGTAATGCTAAATTTGTTAGGCTGAATACCTTTTATAATTTAACTTTAAGATTATATACTAACTAGGCAAACTTAATTAGAAGCCTAACGCATTAATATAACAATTATAAGACCTACCTGTAAATGCTTTAGACAAATAGATTATAAATTAATTACGGATTCTATTGCCCCCTAAACATTTTAAGAAACTACGTCCTATATTCTTAGATACGGAACTTAACAGAAACGAATTAGAAATTAATAAATAGGAAATAGAAATTAATAAGCTAATAGAATATGAATACAAGAACGACGTATGGATAGCAGATATAATAGAAGCAATTTAAACAGGAAAACAATAGTATAAAGATATTACACTCGTTAAATGCGAAATTTGTAATAATCGACTATACTATTAATAGAATATAGTAGTCCCAAATTCCGAACCTTTGCGATTCAAGATACTTGAATTTGTATATAACTCTCCTATAGCAGGATATCCTGGCTGTGTAAAAACATATAAGATAGTCCAATAAGTATATTACTGGCCTATAATGCACGACTATATGTGAAAATATATTCGAGCATATAGAACGTGTGTTTATGGAAAGACTTCTTACATAAAGAAATAAGGAGTACTTTAACCATTATTAATTTTAATGCAAAGATGGCGTGATATCTTAATTAACTTCGTGGTAGATTTACCTAGCAGTAACGGATTTATGAATATTATAGTAGTAGTTAACCGCCTTATAAAAATGCGACATATAATTCCTATGGACTTAATTAATGTTATCTTAATAGCTAAATGTTTTGTTAAACACGTCTTTAAGCTGCATAGACTTCCTAACTTAATAATATCTAACCATAGAAGCTAGTTCGTTTTAGACTTCTAGTAAGCTCTATGTAAACGATTAAGTATATAAATATAACTCTTAACTGCATTTTATCTAGAGATAGACGGTTAAACTAAAATTGCAAACGCGATTATAGAACAATACCTATAAATATACTACTCCTACCTGTAAGACAACTGGGAAAAGTGGCTGCCTTTAGCTGGGTTTACTGCGAATAATATAATAAATAAATTAATAGGTATAACACTGTTCTACGTAACCTATAGACAAGACCCTTAACTTGGATTTAAACCATAACCTAAAATTAATGCAATAGGACCTACAATTAAATAGATTTAGTTAATTAATGCGCACAACTTCGCTAATTAAATAAAGCAGTTAATGGAACTACTATAAAGTGAATTAATGTACGCTTAAACGGTATAGGAATGGTATATAAACAAAGGACAAGCTCCCGCATGGGACTTTAAAGAAGGTGATATAGCTTACCTAAATATATAAAATATAAAGACTTAACGGCCCTTAAAGAAACTTAATTAGAAGTTTATGGGCCTGTACTAAATTAAAAAAAAACTAAGCCTATACGCCTATAAGCTTAAACTGCTGACTAAGATAAAAATATACCTAATGTTTTATATAAGCTTGCTATAACCTTTAAAAGGTAAACCTTTAACTCGCGAAGTGCTGCTGCTACCTCCTATAATTGTTAACAACGGTAACGGTTCTTACTTTATTAACTTAATTAATAATATGCGATGGAAAAAATAATCTAAATAATTTAAACTTCTTATTAAGTGGGAAGGATATAAAATATAAACCTAGGAAACCTATAATTAGATTAAGGCCAACGCGCCTTCCTTAGTAAAAGAATTCTATAAGGACTATCCTTCGCGGCCTACTCTAGCTAGATGGATATAATATAAAGGCAAATAACTACCACCTAACACAAATACATAAAACTCGAATTTAAAAAGAACTTAAAATAAGTTATAACATTTGTGACGCAATTATGTAACATGCAAGATGTCAAGGAACTTTGACTAGTGGTTGAAGTTGTCTAATTGGTTAGATCTGCCTTGCCAAGACCGCCACCTAACGCGAAAATATAACACGCGATAAAAAAAATTATAAACTCTTAACTAAATTAAATTGTTTTGAACCTTTGGTTAAAAGGGGGGGTACTATAACAGGACTAGCCTAGTTATAGTAGGAATATCTTAGTAAAATACTCGACAGATAAACTTGACGCCTTAATTAACTTCTGCCAAGTTCTGCTAGATTAATCGAATTCTACCGAAGTCCGTCCGCGTGCGTACGTACGCACGCATCGACCAAGACCCCTAACTATTTAATTACAAGATTCTCTGGTTATTCCTTTCTCTTCTTTACGCAACGTCTTGTTCTCTTCAAGAGCTATATACCCTTAGATTTAGATAGAATTTATATTGTTCCTTTAAATCTTCCCCGAAGCCTCTTCGCGCCCTTACACCCACTTAGCGTAAGCGTAGTCTTTATCTTAAAGATAATAAATCTCGCCTAGGGCACTTAAAAGCTTATTATTAAGCTTTGCAGCAGCAGATTAAATATAAGACCCTATAATAAGTTACTTAGGGAACTAGAAGACTGTTAAGAGTTATAAGACGCGTATATTTAGCATCAGAGATAGAGCAAACGTCGCAGGATAATTAAATATTCGCTTTAGTGCACTCTAAGTAAGAGGATGGTTATTAAAACAAAGGACTTGCTAGCGCAATATAAACTAACCCCTCTTTCACATAATGAGAACATAGAGATAGCATAATCTCACCTAGCGACAGTGTGGCCGTTATAGTATAAGCACGTTAAGCGGTAGAAGAAGAAGAAGATATTTTAGGCATAGTAAGTAAGGATATCAACTAGATTAATTCGACCGACTTTACACCTCTAGTGGACGACTTAGAGATATTAGGAATCTTTAAGGATAAAGATAAAGAGAAGGGAGATAGTGTTACGGACAGCTTAAGTACAATATTATAACTACTTAGAGAGGAGTTGGCAGAAGCTAGTTAGTTAATATAGGCACAGTCTAGGATAGATCCGGTAGAACTATATAATAAGGAATGGTAGCTAAGGTTATATAATGTAATCTATATAATCTGTATAATCTATATAATCTATAGGATAGAGTATATAGAGTATACGTACCTTATGGAGCGAAGGGATTTCTTAGGCATATGGTTGTGTATTTAAAGGACCATAGTCCCTACCCAGATAGTTCTCTCTTTATAGTAAATCTTAGAATACAATTAGAGTTAATCTGTTAGGCAACCACTCCACCAGTTATTATTACATTGTTGACTTATTGTTTATACCTACATACCCAGCCCATTAACGAGTCCACCGTAGTACTCCTATAAGGCTCCGTTACAATATTCTCTTTTTAATAGATATTCTTATAAGGTATTTTAAGTAGAGTTTTATAAGGATTCTCTCTATTTTTAAAAGTTTTTTAATATTATATAATAGGAACACCATAAGAATAATAGCTACTTTAGTAAAAGGATTTAAATTAGATAGAAAGTGTTTAATAAATACAACCTAAAGTCTAATAAATCACTATTATACGCTGCGGCAATTATCCTTTATCCTAAACATTATATAAGATATATCTAAGTAAATTAGAAAAAGAAGTAGTAAAGAGCTATACTTAAAAGGGTTAAAGAACTTTAGAAGGATTACTAATCGCAAGCTCTTAGGCCTAAGACTCTTTTTATCTAGCTATTAGTTTTATTATATAGGCAAACCTCTACTAAATAAGAATTAGATTTATATAATTAGATTATAAAGGATTTTAATGAGTTTATCTAACCTTAAAGCTAAGACGAGTATAATAACTATATTATTAATCCTCTAAGTTAGATTAGAAAGCTTTTAGCCCTTAAATAATAGTGCTAAAAATAATAGCGTATACAATAGCTTCGACTATTGCTACTTGCTATTACTATTCTATTAATTCTAGTAATAAGTAATAAACTAGAATAACCCTTTTTAGGAGGGCATTATATAATCTTATAGAAGAAAATATAAATAGGTGTTAAGAATCTTAAAAGAGTAGAATATTTAAAATAATGGCAGCGAACTAAGCTTTTACTTAAGGTAATTTAACTTATTTTTTATATAAAGCTTTTAATTTAATAGTATCTATCTTAATTATCTATATATATGCTAATCTATTTTGGTTTTATTATATAAAATAACTACTTAACTTATACAGCACGTTAAGCTATAAATCTTATATAAGTGCTATTAATAATCCTAATAGCTAGATATATGCTAATATATACTAAATAAAAGTTCGTATATACCTTATGTAAGAATAATTATATTTTAGGCCGTAGTCCTAGGCTTATTATTATTAATTAACAATAGTGCCGCTACCATGCCGTTTCTACCATTGCCACTAAACCCTACCTATAGTAAGCGCAGAGGTCTACTATTATTACCTTTATCCTTACCTTATACAGAGTAGCGGGATATATAATTACGCCATTTATAATTTCTATATATTCCGCTAAAGTACCTAGGTACCTAATAATATAATAGAAATAGGCAGTAGCCTAGGCGAGCGCTAAGGTATATAGCGTACGGGTTACCTACTACCCGACCCCAAGATTATGTAAGGATGGCGTTAATATATAAAAGCTAGTATAAAGCTATTTAATAAGGGGAGATCGCGCCTTATACAAACTCTATATTTGTTACAGGACGGGGGCAATGGCTACAGAACGTATATATTCGAGAAGTCTACAAAACGTTACGCGATTGATCGTAAGGGTCGAGGGCGTAAGAAGGTAATATACCTACGCATAGTTGACGTAAGCCGTACGCGAGGTGTACGCAAGAGCACGGGGCTCTTCTATAGAGGCCCCTGCGGTAGGGTTCCGTAACACTACCCCCCCTCTTATAGAGGCGGAGCTCCGGCAACGCTGTGGTTACTATATATATATAGAAGGGACGCTTAAGGTATAAAGAAGAAAAAAGGGGGGTATTGCTAAAGGCTTAAAACAACGTTATATAATAAGGCTTGGCACCTAAGAATCCAACCAATTAGATAACTTTAACCGCTAGTTAAAGTTCCTAGACATTTTAACAATATTCCGGTCATGTAATTGTACTTTGCCATTATATAATAGCAATTTACAGCAATCTAATAGCAATTTGCCCTTACGTAGTAATGTATAACGGTTTATCTCTATAAGGGCTCCTATAGAAAATTAGGTATAAAATCTCTACTTAGGCCCGGTTTCTATAGGTTCGCGTAGTAGAAGTTACTAATTAGATCCTTTATATTTTTAAAGTCTTCCCATAGTTGCTATTTTGGCTAATCTATATTAAATCCTGCGTAGGTAGCTCTATAGTAGAGCCGCCGTCCTCTACCTTTGCCATCTACCTTTGCCAAAGTATTTAGAGTCAATAATTCGTTTAACGGTCCACTTCTTATAGTTCTCGTCTTTGTTCTTATCTTAGATTAGTACTAGTAGGGGTTTAGGCTATATCTATCCCAGTAAGGGGTTAGGCTAGTAAAGGTGTAGTAGCTATAGGTGAAATATAGGCTATATTCCACGGGTAGCTAGGGCAGGTAGGAGCTCTAGCTTATATATAGCTCCCCTATTAATAACTTGTCTAATTAAATAGGGGCCAAGGTTCTTATAATTAAGTGACTTTATAGGTCTCTGCGTAGAAATATTATATATATCTAGCTATACCTAGTCACCAACACGCATCTCTAGTAGTGGCGTTCTATAATAGTCAGCGAAGTAGGCCTGCTTTACTTAAGCGCAGGCTATTTCTCCCTTATAGTAGTTAAGTAGATTTTTTATATAGTCTGTATACTAGTTAGCAAGTAGCATCTTAAGGCGTTTTCTATATAGCAGTTTCTAATTAATAGGTTCTAGTGGCTTTATACCAGATTGGGGATAATAACCCTTATTTATAAAGAATGGGGTAAGTCCTATAGTAGTTAAGACGTAATTATTCGCTGCGAATTTACCTAGTAGAAGGTAATCTACCCAGTTATTTTAACTATAGGCAACTACCTATTATAGGTACGCTTTTATACTAGCATTAGCGTTTTCTGGTTACCTAGTAGTTTCGTAATAGAAGGATATAGACATCTTAACGGAGATGCTAAGGCGTTGGTAAATTTATTTCTATATATTAGAGTTAAACTATATGCCTTAGTTGGATATAATTAAGTTAGGTAACCCATATAGTTAGTAGATTTTACAGAGGAAGGCGTTAGTAACGTTGCTAATAGCTACGCCTTTAGTTAGGACGTAGTGGCGCTCTTTTATAAGTCGGTATATTATTATAAGGATATTCTTATAGGTACGGCCGTATTGTTTATAGGGTAGTAGGTCAATAACAAAATTAATGGCGATATCTACCTATTATCATATAGGTACTAGTAGAGGGTGCAGTAGTCCTTAGTACTTTATATTAAAGGCCTTAGCGCGCTTATAACTATAGTAGGCGCCTATAAAGCGTTTAACTATATCTATTTTTTTTAGCCAGAAGTAGTATTAGCTAAGAAGCTTATAGGTTCCTCCTCTGCCTAAGTAGCCGCTTAATTAGAGGTTGTAGGCCATTTAGATTAGTTGCCGTTATAGATTTTCTAAGTTAGGGATAAATAGGCGGCCTCTATAATAGAGCCTATTCTTTTTTACTTTTAAGGCCGCTATATTAATCTAGCCTAAGCTTTAGAGGTTAGTAGGTAGTATATAAGCGCTAGCGGTCTTTACAGTAATAAGTTAATATAGTAATGGGTTAACGGAGGTGTTATATACCGTAGTAATAAGCTTATTAATTTTAGGAGGTAACTCTAGTTCTATAGTATAAAGCTAAGGTATAGTTAGTTCTATTATAGGTAGTATACCCAAAGCCAGGTTTTGTGCTTTTAGGATTATCTATTATTAGAACTAATTATAGGGGTTATCTTTAGACTAAGGAAGGTCTTATAAGCGGCATATTAGGCTATTAGGCTTAGTACCTTATACTCCTAGTCTATATATAATTTTAAAGTTAAAACCAGAGAGGAACTCGTTCTAGTATACTTGGCGTTAGTTTAGCTATTTTATAGTTATAAAGTACTTAAGGTTATAATAGTCCGTAAGGACTTTAGTTAGCTAGTTAGGTTCTACTAAAAAGAGTTCTGGTTAAAATTCTTTAAACACTTATATAATTATAAGGAGTTCCTTATTATAGATCTTATAGTTATATTCTTATAGCATAAGCTTAGACGAGTAGAATGTAACTAGGTAGAGAAGACCATTATTACCTATTAGAAAAGGACGTCTACATTAACATAGTCTAAGGAGTTAGTCTTAAGATAAAGTTATTATTCTGGTATAAAATAAGCCAGAATAGGTGCTTTAGTAAACGCATCTTTAAGGTCTTAAAACGCCTTCTTATATTTAGGCGTCTAGATAAAACATAGATATGTTTTTCTTCCTTTCGCAAAAAGGCCCTTTATTTGCATTATTGCTATAAGTAGTACTATAACACCTAAGAAGTTATATATAATTTTTTAATAAAAGTTGGCAAAACTGAGGAAGGCTTATACGTCTTTAATTCAGTTAGGGGTTTACTATTCCATAATTATATATACCTTCTTAGGGTCTATACGGACACCCTTAGTAGTAATAATTAGTCTAAAGTATTTTACTTCTATAACTAAGAATTCGCACTTCTTTAGATTAATATAAAGTTCTACGTCCCTAAGGCGCTATAGGACCTTTTAAACATGCTTAGTATACTTAAAAGGGTCGTTATTATAAATAAGTATATTGTCTAGGTATATAGAGCAGAAGTCATTAAGTGTCACAGTGCTGTAATGCAAGTAGGCTAAATAACTACATTATGGTATGAAGAGGAGAAGAAGATAGAAAGGGGGTATTATATATAAATAGTAGGGCCAGCCCGCCAAGGCGCTAATAGTGGGCCAGCCAACAGTAGGAAACAGTACGAGACAGTATACAATAGGTTAGTGCCGTGATAGTACTCCCCTCCCCTAGAAGGTTTGGTCCCTAAACTAAATAAATAACTCTAAAAACAGGTAATGCGTGGGGGCTGGTTTTCGTCGCGAAGATGTTAGTTTTACTTACCACCCTTAGCCGAGCCAATGGCGATTTTCCATCCTGGGGATGGAAAATCCTAATTGGTTAGTTTAGTGAATAAAGTTAGCAGAACTCTATACCGCTACCAGAATTAATCTGCGTAGCATTTCGCGGCGTTTCTTGGCAAGAATCTAGCCAATTAAACAACTTTAACTGGTGGTTAAAGTTCTATAACATCTCAACCACTATAAATTAATATCGTGGTTGGCTATAACCTTAGTGTAACTTTTTCTTATCTTATACCTAGTTTGGGGGTCTGGGCTTTTTAGGGTATTATTTATAGAACTTATATAGTGCGCGCTCGCACCCTTTTAGGGACTTCTTGGGTTCCTAGGTTTCTTTGTTATAATACTTCTACTTAATATAATATGTTAGGCCATGCTCGTCCATTTGTTTATTATATACATTAAGAATTTTTTCAAATTCCTACTTGTCCGTAATGTTGCTATTATTGTCTCTTTTAGCTATCCTTTCTATGACATTACAACGTTCCTCTTTATTAATGTGTGCTTAACTAGAGATCTCTTTAGGGAACCAAAGGCGGACTTTTAAAGTGTAGAAAGACTTATTAACGCGGATATAGTCTAGGAGGTTAACTACAACTACTCCTCTATAGGCAGCTAGGACGGGCTAGGGTCCGTCCTAGTTATTATCCCACTTTCTCTTAGGCCGGTTAGTCTTTATATTTTTAAGGCTAACCATAACCATGTTATTCTTTTTGAATATTATACCTTTGTCTCGTTTTATATTAGCGTTATCTTTATAGCATCGCTAGGAGATACAAGCTAGGGCTTTAAGCTAGGTTAAGATGCGCTCAAAGTGGTTAGTAATAGTATTAGCTTACAGGTACTCCTTCTTTATATATATAGACAGGGCTGATAGCTAGGGGCCCACTGGTTTAACGCCTAGACGTGGGTTATAGCTATAGTTGGCAAAGAACGGTAAGATTTTTGTAGTTTTATTAATCTGGTTATTTATGGCAAACTTAGTAAGGGGGAGCCAATCTACCTAGTTATCTTAGGTAAAGCTTATAAAGGCACATAGGTATTTATTTATTGCTATATTAATAATCTCGGTTTAGCCATCTGTTTTAGAGTACTATGTGGAACTAGGGCTTAGGGTTACCTTTAGGCGCTAGTTTAGGTAATGCCAGAAGTTAGAAACGAATAAAGAGCCTCTATTAGAAATAATAGTATTTAGAGCGCCGTGTAACTTATAGATAGTGTAAATAAATACTTTAATAAGCTCCTTAGTATCTAGGCCAGTAATAGGAATAAAGTGTCTTATCTTTATTAGGCGGTTAATAACGACAAAGATATATCTGTATGTTTTGCCGTTATAAAGGCACTTAGGTAGGTCAACGACGTGGTTAATAGAGATATCGGTCTACGGGCGGACTAGTAGTTTTAATAGTTTTAGGAAACTAGGTGGTGCTAAGTATAGGGTCTTTGTGCGGAAGTAGAGAGCGCAGTCTTTTACAAAGGTAGCCATAAACTGTGAAATACCTAGCCACTAATAGATTCGATTAAGAAGGTCTAGCGTCTTAACGCAGCCTAGGTGGCCTACAGGACCCAAACTATATATGCGGTGTATAACTTCTAGTTAGAGTTTAGGTGAATTAGGGACAAATACTTAATTCCTATAGTAGATCAGGCCGTTAATAATTAAACATTCGGATTTATTACAACGGAGTAACTTCCTAATCTGCTTAGGCCAGCGACGTGCTTTACGGCCTTCCCGTTTATATAGCGCAGCCAATATATTCCTAGCGAGTTCATTCTCCTTATAGGCATTCTTAATAAGCTCCTTAAGGGGTTTTTTCTTAGGCTCTGGGTCTATTACTGCGATAAAGTCTTTAATGCTCTAGTCTTGGGATTTACTCAGCAGCTCTTCTAGGATAGCGGGGTCGACTTTTTTTTATAGTAAGACAACGCGGTCTTGGTATTATAGACATTTATTACTAGTATTAGCAGGTGCTACGCCTAGGAGATGGCTAAGAGCGTCTAGAATTATAGCTTTGGTACTAGGCCTATAGGTAATAACAAAGTTAAACTAAGAGAGGAACTCAGCCTATCGGACTTAGCGCTGGTTTAGTTGTTTTGTTGTTATAAAGGTCTAGAGGTTCTTATAGTCCGTAATAATCTTAAACAGTTGCTTAGTTTCTTGTAGTTTAGGGCGCTATTCTTCTAGTGCTTTTATAATTGCTAGGAGCTCCTTATTATATATCTTATAGTTACATTCTGGGGTGGAGTACTTAGCAGAGAAGAATGCGACTGGCTTAAGTTTGCTATCTTTGCTAGCTTAGTAAAGCACTCCTCCTAAAGCCTAGTTTAAGGTGTCTGTCTCTACTACGGTTTTCTTTATATAGTCATAGTATGCTAGGACCGGTGCTATAGTAAACGCTGTCTTTAGTATCTAAAAGGCTTGTGCTTAATTAGGGCCCCATAACCAATTAGTACTCTTCTTTAGTAGCCTAGTTATAGGTTTAACAACTATAGAATAGCTTTAGATAAATTGTTAATAAAAGTTCGCGAAGCTAAGAAATTGCTATAGTTCTTTAATTGACATTAGGTCCTTTTATTTCTGTAAGGCCTGCACCTTTTTAGGGTCCATAGTTATGCCATTAGTTAAGATAATTAAGCCAAGATATTTTATTTTAGTAGCATAAAACTTAGACTTATTAATGTTAATCTGTAGTCCGGCGTTGCTAAGTCTTTAGATAACTTTATTTACATATTTGGTGTGCTTAGTGCGTATTTTAGAGAAGACAAGGACATTGTTAAAGTAGGCAGTGCAGTAGTTATTAAGGGCGTTGTATAAAATATGGTTAATATAGTTCTGGAATATAGCGGGCGTATTATAGAGACTAAACAGTGTAACTAATATCTTATAAAGTCCGAACCGGGTAATAAATACTGTAAGCTATTTATAACCTTCTATAATCCGGATCTGGTTAAACGCAGCAATTACGTCGAGCTTAGTAAAGTACTTGGCACTATAGAGTGCATTAAGTGTCTTGTGGATTAGTAGCAATGGGTACCGATTCTTAATAGTAACTATATTTAGGCCTTAGTAGTTATAGCAGATTTACACACCACCACCAGGTTTCGCAGTAAGGAGGAGTAGTGCGGCGGCTAGTAAGGTTAATTTGCGGATAAAACCCTTATCTAGCATCTCGTTAATCCATTTCTTTACACAACTAAGTTTAGTGGGTGAGAGTGGTTTGTTCTTATAATATGGGGCCTGCTTTCTAGGCATAATCTTAATTTTATAGTCCTATAGTTGGTGAGGGGGCAGCTTGTCTGTATTCTTAGGGAAGAAGTGTTTAATATATTTGCGAAACTCTTTTAGTAAGCATTATAGAATATCTTTATAGGTTAATCCTAGTTTGCCTTTTAGGAATTTCTTGATATTAGTGTTAACTATCTTTCAGCGTAGAAACTTAGGCTTGGTTTTTAGGTTTGTCTTAAGGAAGTTATAAAAATAAGGGGGTAGCGCTTTACGGGCTTCCTCTATTATATAGTCACCTTCTACTAGCCGGCAGAAAGATCTTTTTAATAGGTTTGGTACTTCTATTAGGCCTATAGGCAGCTCTTTAAGCAGCTATTAGTATTCTTCTTATTTAACTAGTTCTATTAGCTCTGCTATATAGATCCTCATCACCTTTACGTCTTTTTGTTTATAGAACTGGGTGAAATTAACGGCATAAGTGCATCTAATATTATCCAGGTTGGGGCGTATCTGGTTCTCCAGTGCTACGGCTAGGCTGGCACGGCTCAGTTGGCCCAGGGGGGCGGAAATAAGGTGGCGGCCCTACATAATACGCGCAGGAGACGGGTGTAAGGTTAGGCGTTATAGGGGGAAGGTCTTAATTGCTCTAGTTTCAGTCTTAGCTATAACATCTTTAGCTATTATATATACGGTCGCATGTATATATAGCAAATAACTTAAAGTTAGGTGTCTTGTTAGCTGACCTAGGTTAAGCGGGTATATATAGGGGACTTATAGTTCTGGCAGTGTTTATTTTTTTAGGGATAGGGTAGTGGTCTAGTCTTCTAGGATCTCCGCTTTATTTATTGCGTATATTAGGTTATTAGTGTTAGGCACCTTTTCTACTATCAGCTAACGGTATTTGAGCGTTAGCCTTGCGATACGTCCGTATAGTGCTACTTAGTCACAATTGGGAATGTGCCATGGGAGACAGTTATAGGCATAGTAATTAGAGTTAAACTTAAGCTCTAGAGTAGGGAAGTCTGCCCTTAGGTTATATTTTTTAAGCTAGGGCATTCCAAGAATTACTAGTATAGAGGGTAATAATTTCGTAACGTAGAAAAGTATAGATTCTGTATAATGGCCAATTATCATTTTTGCTGTAAAGTAGTGGGTAATAAAGCTGGATAGGAGTCCGTTAGTAAGGCAAAGTGGTTTTAGGACTAGGAGTCTTTTCGTTATAATATTATGCTTTTTTATAAGCAAGTCTTTGTCTATAAATGCTGGTGCTATACTACTGGTATTAACAAGGCTTACTGTTTTAATGAAAACTTATAGGAGTGGGTTGCGTAGTGAGGAGAGGTAGGTTTAAATAAGGATAGCATTTTTATTATTATTTACTGTTCTAAGGTTAAGTAGCAGTTAACTTAGAATAAGGTTTAACTAATCTAGTAGTATAGATCTAATCCTTTTATCCTCCTCCCCGTATAGTTCTAACCCTTGGAGGCGACTTAGTCTAAGGGTTGGCCTTTTAATAACTAACTTGTGGGGCTTAGCTGGTGGCTATAGTCTTGGCTGGTATGTCCTAACGTATTAGTCTCTAACGGTGTATATGTGCTAAAGGGTACTTTACCAATAATATGGCCGGTCTTATAATTGGTAGCGATATAGAGCACTTATCCGTAGTTCGCGTATAGGACCATTAGCTGGGGCTGTATTGGGGAAGGCCATTATAGGGGCGGGTTTCTATATCTAAACTTATATTCTCGTCCGCGGTTACTATTTTAGTTACTATCCTCTCTGCTAAAGAATCCGCCGCGGCTAGGAGGGGGTTGGCGCGGTGGTATTAGGAGGGGATTTGGGTTTGCCCTAGGGTTATAAGCATCTTTTTAGTGGCCAGGTTAACCATATGCTATGCAGAGTCTGTTATCTATATGGTGTCTTCAGATGTTATTAGGGAGGCTACTACTACTGCTACTAAATTTGACGGCGTTGAGGTCCATTAGGTCATTCTATGGTACCAGTACTAAGGTGTTATTATTAGGTAATATAGGTCAATAGCCGCTAGCAGTACTTGGCTTAGCGGTATTTAGCTTTATATAGTAGGTATAGTTCTATAGGTTATAAGCAAACACGTCCATCTGCTTACTCTAGCCTTTATAGTCAGCATCGCCAATTTTGCGGCTGAGGGTAAGGGCTAGGTCTTTTATCTTTAGTGAAATATTCTTCTTAAGTAAGTCCACTTTTTGTTCCTTAGTCTTGTTTGCTTTAATTATTAACTTATTAAGCTCTGCTTTTTAGGACTAGTAGTTACACTTACCCTAACTTAAGGTATCCAACTTATTTTTGGCTGCTTAGGTTGTATTAATAGTCTTATAGTGCTTCCTTATATACACGAGCATAGACTCTTAGTTGGAGAAGGTCTATTTGCTTAAGTTATTTGGGTATATGCGTAGTATATTAAGGCCATGCTTGACATAGTTATAGGCCTTGTCTATTAGCATGTCTAATATATAGAGGATTTCGTTTATTGGAGTCTTAAAGCACTTTATATCTCTTTAGAAAACGCCTTAGATCTTTATTTCCTATATCTTAAATTTTTCTTGTTTTTTAATTGGTGATCCCTTGCCATTAAACGGGGTTGGATCTTTTGCTTTACACTTTTTTCTATAGGGCTTGGTTAGAAGAGGGGAGCTAGTAGCTATATTCTTCTCAGCAATAGTCTGGGTGAGTATAGTAATCTAAGAGCTTAGACTTTGTATAGTCTTAGTATATACAAGAGCTTATTATTTGTTTTGTTATACATATAGTTCAAGCGTCTTAAGGGAGTTAATTCTATGCTGAGCTTCTTTAAGTTAAGACTTTATAGTTCGGCCTTTATCATAGATAGCTTGGAGGCCGTTCTTAACGCTAGTCAAAAAGGTTGTATATATAGAAAGGTGCTGGAAGGTTCCTGCCATATTAAGGCCCTTAGGGTACTCCGGGCCATTCCTAATTACCTAGGCAATGTAGGTGTGGGAGGTATTAAAGAGGCAGGTAAGCGCTTCGCGTAGGTTTATTGACGGGGTATTATCCATATTATAGTTGCCCATTTTAAGGGATCTAGGTAAGGCAATTAAAATCTATAAGGCTGGCTGTAATACTAAGATTATCTATAACTGTACTAAGATTATCTAAGATTATACTAAGATTATCTAGGACTGTGCTGGGGTTATCTGGGACTATAGTACGGTGTTGTTAGTCGCGCTAGGTCGCGATTACACTGGGAAAACGGAGACAGTATACTTAGGAAGAGGGAAAAAACAAAGGTCGTAATAGGGCGCAATTAGAGATACTATAAACTGTCACAGTACTATAATGCAAGTAGGCTAAATAACTACATTGTGGTATGAAGAGGAGAAGAAGATGGAAAGGGGGTATTATACACAAATAGTAGGGCCAGCCCGCCAAGGCGCTAATGGTGGGCCAGCCAACAGTAGGAAATAGTACGAGACAGTGTACGACAGGTCAGTGCCGTAACATTAAGGTAGTCTTATAAGGCGTTATTAATATAGCTTTAGAAGCTACCTAGGCTATTATATACGCCAAAGGGTATAATGGTATATTTAAATTAGCCAAAGCGTAATGCGAATACGGTTTTCCATTTATTACCTTCTTGTATTTAGAGGCGGTTAAAGGCGGCGATAATATTAAGCTTAGTATAGATTTTGGCATAGCTAAGCCGCTTAAGAGTTTTACATATAAGCGGTACAGGGTATTAGTTCTTAATTATAATAGCATTAAGTCCTTTATAGTTAACGCAGAATTAAATACCTCCTCTTAGCTTCTTAGTAAGGAGGATAGGGGCGGCTATTAGGGATATACTAGGACAAATAAACCCTTTATTAAGGTGCTTGTTAATATACTTTTTAACAACTAAAAGTTTATCTTTTAATATTAGGTAGGGTCTCTTATAGGGTAGCATTTTTCCTTATTTAATATTAATGGTATAATTATTAGGTTAATATAGGGGGAGTATATCTATACTCTTTTATAATCACATATTAATAAAATTATGGTATCTCTTAGGGAGAAGCTTGCGGAGTTCCTTATTAGTAAGTTCTTTTTTAAGCTTTATAACCTTCTTAAAGTCTAAAGGTAAAAGTCTATAGAGTTCTACGAGGGCATCGTTTTCTAAAAGGTTAACTATATTTATCCTATTACTATAGAGAACGTAGTTTTATTCTTTACTAAGCTTATATAGTTATAATTAGGAGGCTGTGGTAACGGTCTAGCCTTTTCTATATACTATGCGGTAGAAGGCCGCGGCACTTATATAATAGTAGTTAGTTATGGGTAAAGTAATAAGGGGTTCCTTAGGTTAGTATCCTAGGGAGTAGATAGAGGCGGCTAGGCTATATTCTAGGTAAGTCTCTCTATAGTATTTAGAGTGAAAGGTTACTTCTCTCTTTTTCCAGTTAATAGCAGGGTTATATTATTTAAGCCAGTTTATTCTAAGGATAATAGGGTAGTTAGTAAGTAGTGTAATATAGGCCTAGAGCTCTTCCTGGTGCCTATTTATATCTAGGTAGAGTTATACTATATAGGTAATCTTCTATGCGGTATAACTACTATTAGTAAGTTATAAAGCGCGGGCTTTAGTAAGGGGTAAGGTAGGTAGGTTATAAGTATATACAAATTAGGTATCTATAAATTTATTAGTAGCTCTATAATTAATTATAGAACAGCTTTTATATTATTTTTTAGTAGTAATTCCTATTATAGGTAAAATTATCTATTTCCGTCCATTTATCTTTACTAAATTATTTATTAAGTAGGCTAATATATAGATCCCCTTATTATTAGGACGTCCTAACCTATAACTTAGGGCTAGGACTTGGCGTTTTCCATTTCTATATTTAACTCTACTGCTATTACTACGTCTTTATCTTATACGGTAGTAGCAAATAGCAATATATTTAGTGTTTAAGGTACTAGGTTAGGTATTAGGTGGCAGCTACTAAACCTAGCTATTAGGCAGTTTAGGCTATAGCTGTAATAGCCTTCTTAATAGCATCTATAACAACGCCTTAGCTTCTAGAGTAGCTCGCGTTCTCTATCTAGTAGCTTTTACAAAAAGGTTAATATAGAGAGGTTAATATTAGGACCAGTAGTATTGCTTAGAGTAGTAGGCGTTAGTAGTTTAGTAGGTCCGGAGGGCTTCTATAGGGAGGTCTTTGGGCAGGGATTTATAGTAGCAATTTAGTTTAGCCGTTGTTTAATCTTCTATAGGGCTGCTACTATATTATAAACGTTATTATAATTATAGCTAGCGGCTGCATAACTAAGGCGATAAGTGACTTTTTTAAAAAGATCTTTCTAGTCTTTAGCATTGTCTTAGGTAAGAACTTTAGTATATTCCTAGAATTTAACGTAGAACTTATTAAATAATTTAGTAGGACTTATCTTTAGGGTACGTAGTTTGGCTTAACTGGTGGCCACTAAGTTATAGTCGCGGTATATTTAGTTAAGGTCGTTAAGGACTTTCTAGTATAACTACCACTTCTAGGAACTGCTAGTCTCTTATTAAGTAAAGAGCCTATTAAATAAGATACCTTTTATTCGCCTAATAATATAGCTAATCTTAGTATCTTCTGTAGGGAAAAGGTAGGCGCTCTAGGTCAGTTTCTTATAGATTTATATTTTTTAGTAGCTGTATTTCTTATAGTCACACTTAAAGATTAGGGGATTAGGGTAGCGTATATTAGACCCTATAGTAGCAATTTAGGTTTAGTTATTATGGCGTTTATTATTGCTGCTATAGTAGGGGTTCTTATTAGGCGAAGCTGCTTAGCGCTAACCCTCTGTTAAGTATTAAGTAGGTAAGGTTTCTAGGGGCATAGAGATATAGGTGGCGTTATATACAGTAGAGAGGTGTCTAGTATTATTATAAATATACTTATTAGGCTAAGATTATAGGTATTTAATTATACCCTCTCTTTTAGTAACTGTAGCAATAAGTATAATCTTAGCCTTCTTTAATTGTTAGATATTACATTTAGACACACAAAGGTTATCTTTAATCTCTTAGCGCATATTATTAGTAAGCGCCTTATAGGCTTATAGGTCTTAGATAATATTATAATCTTAGGCAGTATGCATCTTAGCTTATATAAGCTTTAGATAATAGTTCTATAAAAGGTGGTAGTATTTATTAAGTTCTTATATTACTATTTTCATAAATATCTCGGCGTCTTATATCTTGATCTCAATAGGTAATAGCCCTTTAGCTTATTTGTCTATAGTTATATAGTTAATAAAAGATAAGACATTATCAATGTCTACTTTATTAAGGTTATTATAGTCTTTTAAGCCACTAGGCTTTAGGGGTTAAAGCTAGGGCTAATAAATTAAATCCTTCTGGGATTAATTAGCGTCGTGGGTTTGATATAGGTATTAGATTATTCTTTAAGTTTGGCATAGTAGCTAGTAAGGAATTTCATCTTACTATTGTCGGTTCTTTAAAGGTATAAAGTGGGAGACATGCTGCTTCTAGCAGCGCCTGTAGTATTATAGAGACGTAGAATTGGTTGTAGGCTGAGCGTCGGTGATAAAAAGGCGCGACGTAATGTCACGGGACGGGGGCAATGGCTATAGAGCGTATGTATTTGAGGAGTCTACGAGACGTTGCGCGATCGATCGTAAGGGTCGAGGGCGTAAGGAGGTGATATACCTACGCGTAGCTGACGTAAGCTGTACGCGAGGTGTACGCGAGAGCACGGGGCTCTC
>Ga0307507_10005291_pt1 | contig 21371 bp, 11 predicted proteins | sample 7_EM_MG_FD_207223 | JGI IMG/M metagenome (GOLD analysis project Ga0307507, IMG submission 207223) | Populus trichocarpa ectomycorrhiza microbial communities from riparian zone in the Pacific Northwest, United States - 7_EM | ecosystem: Host-associated > Plants > Roots > Unclassified | place... | reverse complement strand
ATACAAGGGGGTAACCTGAGCGGGCCAACCGCCCTCCCTGCAAGTTTTGGGGGCAGTATAGTAATGTCTTACGAAAATAGTATGGATACGACTATAACACCCCCAAAACTTGCAGGGAGGGCGGTTGGCCCGCTCAGGTTACCCCCTTGTAGGGTCGGGATAATGTCATGCCTCCTGGAGGATGACGACCAGAGCCAATCAAAGCAAACATATTTGTGGGTCAGGATCTAGCCGCTTCGCCTGATTAGTATTAGTAAAAGCCATCTTAAATCGACCCCGTTTGCGAGGACCTGAAGCCTCATTATTTTCTTGCAACGGCTGCGCCCCAGGGTGTGCAAGGCAACCAGAACACACCCTTTTGACTTCCCACTTCAAGCAAAGGGGCGCGTGGTCATGTCGTTTTCCAATTATCTGGGCATGCGCTCAAATGCGAAGGGTAGCCTACGTGTACCCCGGTCCTGCGTAAACATCAATGTAGATCATCTGGTGCTCACATCATTCCACTGGACCTCCCTCTTTGTCTACTGAGGCAGTTCGGCTTTAAAATATCAGTTCGAATTTTAGCCATGTCCCGCAGAAAGATAGTTATCGCAGGTGCTGTAACGAACGATTGGCTTACCTTCCCTCAACCCAGCGGTCATGACCTCGACTCCGAACCTTGGCGGGATCGTAATACTCGTATCATCGTTAGAAGGGGGGGAGTGGGTTTAATCACGGCGCTCCTTAACTGCAGCTCTTCACATCATGGCCACGAAATCTTCAGCGTAGACTCGGGGCAGTTGGTGAACCATCAGTCCGCCAAGTTTGTCCATTCGATACTGGATATGGCGCCTGTAGATGAGGAATCGGACGAGCCGTCGATTTTCAAAGTTGAACGCCTGCGAAGGATTAGGAACCAGACTTCATATTGGCACTGGCCGCCTGTGCGACTTCAGAAAATTGAAGATCCAGCCCTCCTTATCGTTGACTCCAGCAATGGATTTAAAGACATGGACGCTGGACTAGACCTTTTCCGGCACGTTCGCCCACGATATCTTGTCTACAAGATGGCGCGGCCGCTTGGTACTGGGGTGCTCTGGGATGAAGCCCGCCAAGGCCCCTTTGATGAAGAAGATATACGCGATCCCAATAGGTTGGTAGTCGTCGTCAATGCAGACGACCTCCGCGCTGAAGGTATCGAGTTGAGCCGACACCTGTCTTGGGAAAGGGCTGCAGAAGATTTTGTCCGCCAAATAGGATCGAATGGACGTCTCGACTCTCTGGTAACCTGCGCAAATTTGATTGTCCGCTTCGGGTGCGACGGTGTTATACATCATCGTGGACGTGATGGAACGCCTCCAATATTGTATTTCGACCCAATGCGAGCTGAAGGCGAGTTTATCCAATCAAATCTTGGTTACATGATTGGCCTCACTACGGTTTTTACTTCTGCGCTTGCTATTGGAATTCTGGACGAGAAAGAAGGGAGTATTGAACACGGTATCCGTCTCGGTTTCGCTGCTGCCCGTCGCTTGGCACAGATAGGCTTTCGGATCAATCCTGCGGACGGTGCTCCAGACTATCCGCTTCACGACATCGTTCATAACCTAAGATCCGATACAAGGCTTTGCCTCCGTTCGTATACCCTCAGCGGATATCACTGCCGGCTCGTCTTGGTCAATCCTAGAAGATACTATGGGAGACCCAGCCGAAATAGCTCGACACATTGTCCAAATCGGTCCCAGCGCAGCCCTCGGACGCGTACCCACTGCCCACTTCGGTCGTTTGATGACTGCCGATAGACAGGAAATCGAAAGCTTCCGCTCTATCATCAACCTCTTAAATGAGTACCTTGCCGGACCCCAAACCCACCCCTTATGCATCGGCGTCTTTGGCCCGCATGGCTCCGGGAAGGCCTTTGCCGCAGTGCAGGTAGCCAAAAGCGCAGCCGAAGGACGAAAAGTAGGGAGGCTCGAGTATAATGTATCCCAATTCGCCACCCTCGATGACCTTGCGTCCGCCTTCCAACAAATCCGGGATCATACCCTTGCCGGCTCCCTCCCTCTAGTCTTTTTTGATACCTTCGACGCCACCTTCGGCATTAACCTAGGATGGCTTCGACAATTCCTCGTCCCCATGCAAAGCGGACGCTTCTCCCAGCGCGGTCAGATCCATCACCTCGGATCCGCAGTGTTCTTTTTCATCAGCAGCTCCTTCCCCACCTTCACCCGCTTCGCTGCCCCTATCGATTATCCGGAAGGTCATGCTGAGCGCACCGCATTTTATGCAGCGAAAGGACCAGATTTCATCAGCTGTCTGCGAGGCTATGTGGACATCCTGGGTCCTGATTGTACCGATGCCCGGACCGACCGCATGTATCCGATCCGCCGCGCTCTACTACTCCGCGCGCTGATTGAAAGACGTGCACCGAGTCTCAAGGTTGGAGAACGACTGACTATTGACGACGCCGTGCTCAATGGTCTTTTAATGGTGCCGAACTACCGCCCGCTCGCTGGAGCAGGTTTTAGCCATGAGCACCATATCCGGGAAGAAGGAATTCGAGCGCGCCGCTCTTCCATCAGAAGCACAGCTAAATCTGCACGTTGACGGGAAAGCGTTTATGGACTTGGTTCGCTATCCCCGCTTGCCCGCTGCTCTGCGGGAGACCATCGCCAAGAGCCTCTATTCCGCGTACCGCCAGCAGTGCAGAAAACTCGCGCACACCGAGCGCGAGCGAGAAGCACTACACGCTGACCCTGCGATGGGCGAATGGGACGACCTAGCCGAAGAGCTCCGCGAGCCGACGCGCAATCAGGCGGACGATATCCCGCACAAGCTCCGCATGGTGAACTGCTACATGTCCCGCGAAGTCAAAGGACGAGTGCCAGTCGCCGCGTTCACAAAGTCTGAGCTGGAATTGCTAGCGGAGCGCGAGCACGAGCGGTGGAATATGGAGCGGCTCCAGAAGCATTGGCGTATCGGGCCGAGAGAGAGCGAAAAGTATACTGAGCCTTTCTTGACTCCATGGCGCGATTTGGAGCAGCAGTGGAAAGATATTGATCGTGCTACGGTCGAGTGTGTGCCACGGATTCTTTTGCATCTTGGTTACCACATATATAAACTCGGCACAGGTGGGGGTTGAGTAATATGGGTGCCTTAAATTCAATATATTTGCTGCACCAGCTGTGTTCAACATGAGTGAGAGAAACCTTCCGGCCCCATCTCGGTTTAGTCAGCCGCGTCATCATCAGCAATTGGAATCAGAAAACATTAAAATTCATTGTGCCTAATATCTAAAACTATTGCTTAGACGCAGAGAAATGTTCCCAGGCCCCCATAGAACCTCCAAGGCTAGAAGATAAAGTGCGAGTAACGCGGAAACATTAGAGTACCTTTAGGTTGTAGCCGTGCCAGAGCTTCAAGAAGTTTTCTCAACCGCTCCAAAGATATACTCAGTAACCGCCATAATAATTTTGTCCAAACTGTTGCCAATATTTAATATTTTATTGACTGGAATTTCGCTTATTGAAAACCACACTGGCACTACAAATATCACTTTCGTCTGCAATGCCTTTAGACGTGATATTGAGGGAAATTAGAATTCACTTTCCTCATAAATAGGATGTCCATCGAACACGTTAATATATTGCAAAACCAAGGGATTGAGCTACGAGAAGGCATTCAGCTTCTAGTTGGAAGAGCTGAAGGTCTAAATATCTCACGCGGTTGCGTCGTCATTCACTATGGGAGCCTTTGACGTGACGACCAACATATTCTGACTTAACTTCTTCACCTCTCGATCTGCTCCGAGCTCAACTTCACCTTTTATCCACCTCCTTCCACCCTCACACTCTAACTGAACTTGAAGGTTAATCCTTGAGCTGCCTACTCCGCCATTCTTTCACCACTTTTCGACTCTCCAATTGATGCAGTGAGGTTTGAAGTCCAATTCCATGATTTACTTCACTCAATTCCGATATTCTCTATTCAATCGTCAACACCCATCGGCCTTCGCCAGTTGCAGTCGACTGACCGGGCGTCTCGTTGCACAAACTAAAAGAAGGCTCGTGAATACATCTTCTGATTGAAATCAAACACAATCAGCAGCTAGAGGTGAGAAATACTAATGATTTGAGGGTTATTATATTCTAATGAAGCTAATGAGCGAGAATAGATAGCATTAGCTGTCTCCCATCAAGTAGATTCCATGCTACGCCGCAGCTGTTCGAGGAAGGAATATCCGGCCGACTATGCAATTCAAACGGTTGTAACCCTGAAGCAAATTCTGAAGAGCCGCCAAATTCCGCTTCAAAAGATGACAAAAAAGCAAGAATTTATTGACTGCCTTCGGAAATGGGATAAGGACCACCCCTTTCCCTTTCTGAACCTTCACCCAGAGTTGCGGAACATTGTATACCGTGAACTTCTTGTTACAGACTATCCTGCGTCTTTTACACCCTTAAAATGTCATCCCGAAATCTTGGCTACTTGTCATCAAATTAATCACGAAGCTACAGGTATTCTCTACGGCCTCAACAAAGTTCATCTTACTTTTGATATGGACTGTCTCCCCAGACCTTGGATACCTGGCGGGATATTCTGGAGAGTGATGCAGATGGCTTCCCTGGATGGTTTTATCTACCAATTGCGTCATGGTTATACCAGTCAAATTCAGGAAGATATTGATCATTACCCAAGCTTCCTGAAGAAAATGCAAGACTTCACTATTGATATACGCTGTCCTGCTGTTACGGCAATTCGGGTAAACACTCTCTACGGAGTTGCCTCAGAGGAACCTACTTACTCATCATTAATCAATATTGTCCGCTGCTTTGCTTCTTTTATCATGGACAAAAATAAGATTCAAACCCTTCTTATACGTTTGGAACTGGGTGCCGACCTCAACATGCAGGATGTAGCGAGCATTCTTTCTCCACTTCAAAGGCTCTATGGAATTCCTGAGGTGACCATCGTTCTTAAAAATGGAGAGGCACCGCTTCCCATCTTGCGGCTCTTGAAGGATGTTATCCAAGATCCAACTCCTGTGCACAATGTGCTGAAACAATTCACCCTCCTGGCGCACGAAATTGTTTGCACCCCCAAAACTATCAGGTTCATCTTGCTTCTACAGCAGCTTTACAGGACATTCAATTTCCAAGATAGAGCCCGTCATTTCCTAGTAATCAAGAAAAAAGAAGGAACTGACTATGATGAGGAGGTTTTTCATGCCATTAGAGTCGAGGCCGAGGCCATTCTTGACTCACTCACATACGCCCCTTCGAGCAATTCCGTCCCCAATCAACGGGGCAATGACGCTTTCTTGGAAAAGAGTCTCGGTCTGGCAAACGAACGGATGATATTGCAAGCCAAGATAGACTCAAAGATGGACCGAGAATCATTCTTGTCGTCAATTGGGCTGGGCACTGAAAGCACTGGTAAACTACGGTAACTGAAATGAAGGGAAGTGATAGTTCTCAGGAAAAGGATGAAGCACTTCTATTGAAGGAGTACCGAAATGGGTAGACGACTACTCTGAGAGTATACGTCATTACGCATCAGTCATGGATGGTATGATTCTGGCGTGCCGGGTTATGGACTTGTTCTTGGAAGCGGAGCTCGTTCAAAAACCCGATATACATACAACCAATCGTTATGCGGCCATTGACTGTACTTTACACTGATACCAATTCATTCCTAGGCCCAGAAGCGTTCAAAGGGCTCCTCCTACAGTCATAGGTACGTTAGTTTTCTTTCCATTCCTTTTGAAAAATTTCCTTTCAAACCCAGCATGACATCTGCTTGAAAGTTTCATGCTTGCCATCTACTTTGGAGAGAAGGTTTACTTGTAATCAGGACTCCTTATGTCTGCATGAGAGAGTCAGTAATGATATAGTAAAATATACTTATTTTAAAAATAAAGATTATATAAATTATTGGCATAGATTGGCAGTTTTATAATATAATTAAGCTCGGGTCCCTAGAACTCGGTTGAGGTAGAGAGCTTTATAAGGACCTTCGCGAGGACCTTCGCGGACGAGCTTAGGGGTAAGCTGTGCGCGAAGCTCTGTAAAAGCTCTGCACGAAGCTCTACTCGAAACTCTACTTGGAGCTCTACTCGAAGCTCTGCTCGAAGCTCTACTCGAAGCTCTACTCGAAGCCCTATATGGAGCTCTAAAGCTCTACTAACACGCAGCACTAATATACTAGGAAGGTTCTACAATCGGCCGTACGAACGCCCATACGATTAGCCGCCATACGATCGTCTCTACGAACGGCTCTACAAATATCGCACGATTGCCCGTACGAACGCCTATACGATTAATTAATTAAACATCCATATAATTGCCCATACAATCGTCTATACGAACGTCTCTACAACCGTCTCTATAAATGTCTACACGAACACCCGCACGAACGCCTATACAAAGCTCTGCTCAAAGCTCTATACAAAGCCCTTTATAAGGCCTTCAAAAACAAGCCTAAATACAAGGTCTATATAGAGAAGCTCTATCAAAGCTCTACTTAAAGCTCTAACCAAGCTCTGCTCGAAGCCCTGCCCGAAGCTCTGCTCGAAGCTCTACTCAAAGCTCTATCAAAACTCTGCTCGAAGCTCTATTAAAGCTCTGCTCAAAGCTCTGCACGAGGCTCTACTCAAAGCCCTATCAAAGCTCCACTTGAAGCTCTGCTCAAAGCTCTGCTCGAAACTCTGCTCGAAGCTCTATCAAGGCTCTGCACGGAGCTCTACTCAAGATCTGCTCAAAAGCTCTACGCGAGGCTCAGCTCGAAGCTCTAGTACAGTAGTGCAGCTCGTGCAATTTACATAAAAATTCAAAGCAAACTTCTAATCCCACTTTTCCCGTAATATCAGTTTCCATTCTTCAATACTCACTTACTCAATGACAATTCAGAACCTATATAGGGTATCTGGGGCGTCAAGTCATCTCCAGAGTCACCTAGTACCAATCTTCCAATACCAAGCTGTTACAGTAAGCTCATTTTTACTCTAAGTTGGCTTAAGGTTCGACGCTCTGGGGTAGCTGCCATCTTCTCGTACAGAGTGACCGGCAACCTTCTAGGCTCGTCGAATAGTAAACGTTGGAAAACGTTGGAAAACGTTGGATCTAGCCGTCTTCAATTTGATGGCTGCTCGAAGACTTCTCGCACACCCCCACTAACGGGAAATGGTGAGGCGAACAACAGACTTCTTGCGAGCGTGTCCCGCGAGATAGAAAGATAACGCTGGCCGTACCGCCTCACGAGTTTATATAGCATCCCATCCATCACTTCGCCTGTGTCTTGAATCAGGTCGTGCATGACGTACTCGTGTCGAGTATCGTAGGACATCTGGAAGAAATTTGTGAAGGTTTCCAGCTTAGTACCGCCGATCAAGGGATTGAGCAGTGTTCCCAATAATCCTATCGAATCGCCGATTCCATCGCGATTGCCATGGCAACACAATCGGATTCAATCGATCGGGTCTGATTCCATCGCGATTGTCAATTGCAATCTCCAATTGCCACGCCGACAGGGGTAAAGGACAGGGGTGGCGGAGCCGCATCTCTATGTCAGGACTCAGCTCTATTTATAACAGCTCAAACAAATGCCTCCAAGACGAAGCTTGAATAATGCTATATACACAAAGATACTAAACTGAGGAGAAGAAGAAGAAGAAAGATCATTAGGGGTTATTTAGGCCGACATGTCGCGAGGGCCGCCAAGGCGCTAGTAGTAAGTGAGCCAATAGCGATTTTCTATGCCGGGCATAGAAAATCGTCATTAGTTCAGCCAGGGGCGGTAAGCATAACTGACATCTTTGCGGTAGAAATTGGTGGAGTTTTGTGGGCTTGGTAGAGGTCGCGGATATTACGGATATTACAGATATATTGTAGACATATTGCAGACATATTACAGATATATTACAGACATATTACCGCAGATTGCCGCAGATTGCGGTAAATTACAGTAGAAAACGGTAGATTATGATAGAAGGTGTTATAGGGTATGTCCCATAACACTAAGGGTTAATTCGTGGTACTATAGTTAATATAATTATTTCTGGTTAAAGCGGTTCGCTGTATACCAGTATCGAAGACACTTAGAAGCCTTAATAATATCTTCTTTCATCCTCGCACGGCGATCGGAGAGTAAGAGCTTTATAGAGCTAAAAAGGCGCTTACATTCTAAGCTTATAGCTGGTATAGCTATTATGTTAAACGCCATGCGCGCCAATAAGGGCCACTGGCTTTTATGAGCCTTTCACTACCTATAAATATTAATCAGCTCCCTAGGCTTTATGATAACCGATTTAATCTTTATATATTGCTTAAATTTATCCTCCTCTTCGCCCTGTTGATCATCATTATAATCAGGAGGGTGTAGAAATTGGTTAAAGTCACTTAGGTCTCGTTGTTTCGCGGAAGGAAGGATATAAAGGCTTATAGAAGGTTTAGCAATATCTTTATAAGCTGTTAACTATAGCGTTTTAACTGCTTCTTTAGCTTATGTAATCTAATCCGGCCTCCCCTTCCAGTGGCGCTTAAGAAATTGCGATTTGTGTTCTGGGTAAAGAAGTATTAAAGCAGTATAGACAGGGCTTTCATCTAATTTCCTATAATAGCTCTCCAGCTTGCTCCACCCATGCTTAATACTTTAGAGGATGTGTCTATAGTCAGCAAGTATAATATCCATCTGCTTAAAAATCTGCGGAGCATTCTTAGCTGTTAACTGCTTCCAGCTTATAAGCTCTGCTCCATACTCCACAGCCCTCCTTTCTAATATCCCTAAGAGGTATTCCATGGTTGGTAAAGCCTCCTATAAAGCTCCATATGATCCTGTTCAAGCCTGGCCTTCGGTACGCTTTGTAAGCATATAAAAAGGTTAAAGGATTTCTTTTATTCGGATAATAGTATCCTAATCACCATTAGAAAGTTTATCTAGCTTAAAAAGAGAGCTCTCATTCTTCTCAACATAACGTTTAGTAAAAAGATTAATGGCGTCTCTAAGATTAAGAGCTTGTCTAATTATTAAAAACCAGGAATTCCAGCGTGTATCGTTATCCTATATTGGGATAAGAGGATCTTTTGTCTTAAGATCTTTATCTAAATGTCCCTTAGTTTCTATTATTAGCTCTAGCTCTTTTACTCCTTTACGCGCCTTTGCTAGGAAATTCTCCCGTCGCTATAGTATAAGGCGGATATAATTAATAACATTATAAAGCTTGCCTAATGCGCCTTTACTCCTCTAGTGCCGTAATGCTGCCTTCTCATCTCTAAGTATAGCCGTAGTAGTAATATCTTTCTCAAAGACTTCAGGATTTTCGCTAAAAAGCATTACTTTTACTAAGAGGTTTAAAACATAGCCAAGACAGCGAAGGCGACAGTGTTCTTTTGTGTCTTTAATATTAAGTCGTTTAATTATAGCGCTAACACAAGTATTATTTAATCCGGCGTTATCAAGGACAAAATAGCCTATTTTATTAATAATTTTATAGGTCTTAACGACAGCAACAATAGCTTCCGCAATATTCTCTCCAGAATAAGGGCCTTTAAGACGACGTAATCCAAGCAATGTAGTCTCTACTTTATATTTAGAGCTTATATAATGGCCAAAGACTCCAATAAATGCAAGATAATTAGGTAAGGTCCAAAGGTCGTAAAATAAGTGGATAAGGCTTTTACTTTCTTAAAGCTGCTTTGCAATATCAGATTATCGCTGCTAAAAATCCTCTATAATCCATGCTCGTATAGTATCACCGCTTTTAGGGATCCACTCTACGAGCTTTATATTAAAGACAGCAAGAAAGGCTTAAAACCAGTCATTCTTAACCTGTAAAAATATAATATGCATTATAACAATTTATTGGATAAGCCGCTGCTTTAAAGTCTTAAAAGTAAAACATATAACCCATTTAATCTGTATATTATCATCTAGAGGCTCTGACAGTGTTTCATCGCTAGCGTCGGCGGTACAGAGGGTAGGGAGGACGGTAAACTCGTCAGTTTAAGAGCTTATTTTTGTAATAGAATGATCTGCTTCAAGATAGCTTTTTAGATAGAATATAGAAGTTGTCTTATAGGCCTTAAACCGCTTGTTATTCCAGTATTTTAAGCATAGCCAGAACCACTGCGCATTATCCTTACAGTATATTTCTTCACCGTAATTCCAAAACCAGCCTTTCTTCTTTCCTTTTATAGCTGGCATTCGTTTACTATGTAAGTAAGTCTTTCCACCTTCTTAAAGAGTAAAATTATTATTATTTGAAGGATTTGAAGGATCTAAAGGTGAAAATTCGATAGGGGTATTAATAGAGCAATTTTGGAGCTGACGCGACAGCGAGGTTAAAGCGGAGGTAGATTCGGTTTCTTTGGTCTCAGAAGCCATTAGCAGTTAATATCTTAAAAAATAAGCACTTTTACACTGGAATTTTGATAGATAAGTGCTTGCTTTAGAAGATTTTTTGGATATGCGTAGTGTCCTGTAATCGCGATTGTCAATCACGATTTAATTAAGCCAATTAGGATTGCGGTCCAGGCAATCCGATTGCAATCCAATTGGCTCGGATTATGGATTATGGATAGTCCGATTGACTAAGTCCGATTCGATTATTGGGAACACTGGGATTGAGTCTGGTCTGTCCCAGCATCAAACTCCGGACGCGACGATAGGCCAGGGTTCCAGGCCTCAGCATGTTTTTACCGGCTAGAGATTTGATGCGATAGTCGGACTCGTCATCTTTTCCTTCTATCTAATATGCGGAGAGCAGTACCACCAGACTTGCTGATAAACAAACCCCGTTTGCTAGTTTGTTTACTTGTTTGCTTTGTAATCAAACAAACAATCAAACCTAGAGGCCTGATTTTAGCAGTCAATCAAGCCTTATATCGTCCCGTTTGATTGAGTTGGTTTGCTCGTTTGATACATAAGATATAGGTATTGTTTTTGGTCGGGGGAGTAAATATAGGGGTTCTTGATGGTTGAGTCTTAGGCAGTTCTATAATATACTATAATCGTGATATAATATACGCGCCGAAAATAAACATTGAACGCGTCTTTCTAACTTGTCGACCGAATATCCGTGCACCGATCATAGGAATTGAATGAGGACTCTGTCTATTGAAATGCGGTTCTAAGACCTCTATATATACATGTAGGAAAGGTATAGGAAAGGAAAGACAAGGGGGGTAAGGGGAGTCAATGAAACTGGGGTAGGTAACCAAGTCAATGACCGAGTTAATAACCGAGTCGGTGACCGAGTCAATGAGTAAGTAGCTAAGTCGGGGTAAGATAACCTAATTCAGGTTAACACACCCCCCCAGCTAATTAACTGGGTGGTAATCAGCTGGATATACCTAAATAGGAAATATCTATAGTGTTAAACCAAATAGAAACCATTCAAAAATAGAACTTAATAAGGAAATTGTGCAAATAGGTTAAACAGTACACTCAAATCCAATTACAATAGGGTCTTAATATCAATCAGATTTAGTTATTAAATAAAGCTTTTATACTTCTGCCTTAACAGGGCCTTTGTAAGACCGTTAGCTGTTATATTAGTAGTAGGAACCCACTTAATTACAATTAAGCCTTTCTGAACTTCTTAGCAAAGCCAGTGCTAGTAGATATCTACGTAACAAAGCTTTATGTTCAATTAAGGTCCGTTTTTAGTGAGCAGTTAAATTGTCTGCTAGTTGTTATAGTTAATTGTATGCTCCTTATCTGTGTGGAGTCGCAGATCCTAAAAGAAGCGCTACCACCAAATTAATTCTATAGCTGCGTTTAATAGAGCCTTAAGCTTAGCTTTAGTGCTTAATATTGTAACAGTCTTCTGCTTAGTAGAGCGCCAGTTAACTACTCCTCCAAATAGTAAAAATATAAAGCCTTCAGTACTCTTCTAACTGATAGGATTATCGCCAAATACAGCGTTACTTGCTTAGACGACGATCTGACTTCCAATATTCCTACTTAAGTATTCAATCGCAAGGGTTTTCTTTTAATATAGGTACGCAATCGCTTAATTAACTGCAGCTTTATGCAGAGGCGACAGATTGCGAAGAAATTCTAAGAGCTTGCTTAAGGCTTAAGCGGCATCAGGTTGTGTAATATAAGTAGCATAAAGTAGCAATCCAACCTTCCTTTAATACATGTAGACCTGCTACTTAGAGGCCTGTTCTGGATTAGGCAAGAGATCTTCTATACTTATTAGTATATATATTAGACAAAAGTCTTTTAGATAGAAGGTACTGGCAATCTTATTAATATAGGAATCCTAGTAGAGCCAAAGCTTCCATTAAGGTCAATCGCAAAGAACTCTAATTCCTAAGAACTAGGTTAGCTCTCCTAGGTTCTTAATCTTATACTTTATTATTAGCTATTCCTTAAAGAGTTAAAGCTTTAGTAAGTCTTCTATGCGGTAGGCTGCCATAATGTCGTTAATGTAGAAGAACACAATCAGCCAGTTATTATAAAATAGACACAATTCTCTATTAACTGCTGTTAGACCTAGGGACGTTAGTATAGTTAAGAACTCATTAAGCCAAAACAATAGTGATTGTTAGAGGCCGTATAAAGCTCTTTAAAGGAGCAGACACCTACCCTTTTGTTAAAAGCCATCTGGAAACTTAATATAGACTATCTCATCAATAAGGCTGTTAGCAAAGGCGTTAACTATATTACACTGCCAAGTCTCCAAATTAAATACAGCAACAATCGCCATTATAGCTCTAAATATTTTAGCTACAAGGGTTACTGCATACATGTCCTTTTTACTAAGTCGTTGTAAGTCACCTTGTATATAAAGATGGGCTTTAAATTTAACTAGATATCCATTAGTGTTAAACTTATAAGTAAACACCTAGGTAACAGGTATAACGTCAAGCGATACCGTCTGTTTAACAGACTCAAATGTCCCTCACTGCTTAAGATTATTATATTTCTTATTAGCGGCTTCCGTAAAGCCATCTTTATATAGGTAAGCTTAAAGCTCCTTCTAGCTATATAGTGGTAGTGGAAGCTTATTGCGGTGTAATTACTTCTAGTAGTGTCTAATTCCAATAGCAAAAGCTCTATAGAGGGTAGAAAGGGTATCTAATTACTTAATATCTATTAGGTAAGCTACTTAACATATTAAGAGCTTCCTAGTTCTTCTGCTTTCTATAATATTAACATCGCCTATATCGCCTATTATCTTCTATCTTAGACGGGCTTCTTCTTTAGGAATGAGTTTAAATTAGGGTCTTTGATTAATTAAGGAACTTAACGGCTCTATATTTATAGTATTTAATTAAGGCTTTGGCGTCTCAGCTAGAGTAGGGAGGCCAGGTATAAAGTTATCCTTTAAGGCTTAAGGGCTGATTACGTTATTATCTTAATTTTTATTAGCATCTACCTATTAACTTCCACTACTATCCGCCTCGTCTTCCTCATCTAACGTCTTGTCTAATATCTTATCAAGCTCTTCCTAAAGCGTCCTATTGCTATTTAACACATTAATTACATCCAAAATTTAATTAGCGCGTTTTTAGAGCAGACCCGCGAGATCTGGCTAACTGTCGTTATAGAGCAATTACTTATTAAACGTCACGTCTCTTATTCAAATCACCTTCTTTTTACTGGGTATATACACCCTATAGATATTCGTCAACTGGTACCCAACCAGGTATCCAATATAAGCCCTTAGCTCAAGCTTTCGTATGCGTAGGATATTATATTTAAGCGGGTAAGCTCTACAGCTATATATTCGTAGATAAGCTATATTTAGCTTTAATAGCGAGAACCCTAGTGTTAACTAAAGCTTCTCAAAAGGTGTCATCTAGCCAAGCTAGGCGTTTGGTGTCCGATTAATTAAATACACTGCAGCTCTAGTAATTTCTGGCTATAGCTCTTCTAGTAGTTAAGCTTTAATTCGCATGTAATAAGACTTAATAATAATCACCCCCAGAATGTTCAGTAGAACTGTTCTGAGACTTTGTATATAGGGCCAATTTCTCTAGTAATATTCCTTTTTGAGTCCTCTAAGCGTTAAATTTATTACCTAGGGACGTTTCGCTATTAATTTAAATTACTATAATCTTGAGGTTATATTAATGCTCCACCTTATTTAAATATTATATAATTGCTTGCGTCGTTAATGACTTATAGGCGAAGGTCTCTACCTCGTTTATGCGCAGATATTTATTATAGAAATGTATCGTCCAGATATAACCGTTATACGCCACAATCTCTAGAAATAAGTCGATATGCACTTAGTAGAAGGGCCTAGTTGCCTTACTAGTAGGTGTTCTTCTTAATACAATTTTGTAAGCCTTACTAACTACATAGGTCTTACAGTTAATCATTACTAGACCTCAAAGTTTTGCACCACCTACTTCCTAGGGTAAATGCTTAATTGCATTAGGTCCTATATAGCCCAGTCTCTTATGCTAGAGTTTTCCTAATACTTCCTAATCAGAAAGGGGGTCTTGTAATTAGATTGCAAATAATGCCTTGCTTAGGGTCCTTAGTTGTGGCTCGTTGTACTTAAGCGTCAATTGGTTATAATGGCTCTTATAAAAGGCAAACGTCTCGTAATCATTCTTGTAATACAGTAGGTTCTTTTTATTGTCCCACCATATATTCTTCTTATTAAACTTCTTTAGGCAGGCTAAATTTGTATAAAAGGCTGATACATATACTACATTAGCTAGGAAGAGCTCCCTAGGACCCAATAGCGTTTAGACAGTAATTACTGCCGTCCCTACACCCTTAATTAGATCTATGCCCGTTCCGGTATATATAAAGTCACTACTCAGTTAGAGCTTGTTAACAAATCTTGATTAATTGTTAATAACATATATAGTGGTTCCGCTGTTAAGAATCACGCTATTACATAGCTTGTAGTCAGTGCCCGCTTTATAAGCACCTATTTAATATACAACAAAGGTACTAAGGTTGTCCTTTTAATCTTAATCTAGGCTCTGTATAGCTTCCTTTTCTAGAGCTTCCTTGCCTAAAGCCTACTGCCTTATCTTCTTAATTTTTAACTTAGTCCAATCTAAGGCGTTAGCAATCTTTTCCTTAACCTTCTTAGCCGTAGCTTTGTCTAATTTCCAGTCCTTTAATCAAACCGACTTATTAATATAAGGATAATCTTGGAACTAGTAAACAGCTCTACAATAGCACGTTAGGGTATCTTTCTTCCATGCCGTCCTAGAAGGGGTAGTAGTAGGGGCCTTATCCTTAGGAGCCTCGTCCTTAGAAGCCTTATTAATTGGCTTGCCCTAAAAGCTTACTGCATTAGCACTAAATTAAGCTCTATTCTTCTACTAGACAGTCTCTAATCTTTAATAGTTCCAATAGATTTTAACCAATTAAGATATGGATAACACGTGGTCTTTAACCCAGTCGTGTTTATTAAATTCGACCCTCTACGTCAAGGCCCAATTTGGTGATACTGGCTCTACCACTATTAGAAAGTCTCTAATTGCTTAATTACCTTCTACATCTAGCAGCTTAATCTTTTTATAGTCGTTATACGTCTTCTCCCACTGCTGTAGCTAGGCCTCGAAGTTCTGGTTCTTTAGGCCCTTTTTGACCTTAGCGTATTAAGTAAATAGGTAGAGCTAACATACTATATCTGTAAGGGCAACTCTCTCCTTAAAAGCCACCAGGGTGTTATATACTAAGTTAATACCTAGTATATAGGTATTAAGGTTCCTGGTCACTACACCAGTAATATAGCTTTATAGAGAGGTTAAAGCTATCTTCTTCTTCCTATATTCCTTCTCTACTATTTTGTATCTCTCATAGAGAATTCAAAGCTCATCCTTCTTGTCCTCAGAGAGAGTTGCATAGGAGGTTATTCCTGCCTTTACATCTTAAGGCCTAGGAAAGGCTGGTTCAGTTAGTTAGGGCAATACATTCTTTTTAGTTAAGGGGTTAATATATTCCCATACGTTTCCTATTCGAGCTTAAAGCCTAATAAGGTCGATCTATTCGTCCCAATCAGCTTAACTCAATAATATTACCGTTGTGGTAATGGTCTAGGTAGGTTAAGAAGTTATATTAAAAAGGTGCTTATAAAAAAGATAAAGGATTTAATAATAAATAGCAATTTAATAAGGGGTAGAATTAATCAAATAGCTCAATTAAATTAATTAGTTAAATAGGGGCAATACGGCAAGCAACCTGGGCTTATAACTGTCAACCAAATATCCGTGCACCAATTATAGGAATTGAATGAGGACTCTATCTATTAAAATGCGGTTCTAAGACCTCTATATATACATATAGGAAAGGTGTAGGAAAGGGAAGACAAGGGGGGTAAGGGGAGTCAATGAAACTGGGGTAGGTGACCGAGTTGATGACCGAGTCGATGACCGAGTCGGTGACTGAGTCAATGAGTAAGTAGCTGAGTCGGGGTAAGATAACCTAATTTAGGTTGACATAACTTAACCCTCTAAAATCTCCTCTTTTACCCACCAATTCCTATTACTATACTGCCTATATTATGTCTTCCCATCTTACTAAAGCTAGCCCCGTTAATTTAGTAGAGAATGCGTCTATAATAGCGCCCAGCGAAGCCTGCAAAGGTTCCGATACCTTATTAGAATTAACCCCCCTTAAGGACGAATACGAAGGCCTTAATTGGGACCGTGTAGAGAGATATTAACGGCCTTATTAAGACCTCCTTAGAACTCTAAGCTTTATATAGGACCATGGCTGGCGGCTCTAGCAAAGATTTAGTAAGAAAACAACCGTTTTCTTATATAAATATTGCCATCTGCATAAGATTAAGGTAACTCTATATAAAACTAGTAGAGCCACTACTTCTACAGCAGGACACCTTGCTAAGGATATAGATGGCTATTAGGTTAATTCTTATAGTCCTATTAATTATACAGTGTCTTAAAAGCGGAAGGCTTTAACTGTTCTAGAGTATATTTAACAAACCTACTATGTATTATAAGCAGTTGCTAATGAGCTTATTAAGTCCTATAACTCCGATATCTTTAAACAAGCGGTTATACTATAGATCGCCGCCGGAAACCACCCTCTATAAGAAGTCGAGCGACCTAAATTTCAAGCCCTAATTACGGCCGCAAATAAAGACGCCGAGCCCGATCTATACCAAAACCACAAGGCAATTTATAATCAAGTTCTCACTAAATATAATGGCAATAAAGGTGTAGTAACGGAAGAACTGGCGCGATTAATGACAAGATTTTATATATTATTTAATAGCTGGACAACGCGCGATAAGAAGAAAGCTCTTACTGGTGTCTACGTTTATTACTTAGACGATTAAGGCCAGATTTAAGACTTTATACTTACTCTACCAGAGCAGCTTGGCCTATATAGCGGCTATAACTACCACAACGTTATTGGTAATATCATTGCTGAGTATAATCTTGGTAGTCGAATTGGCTGGTTTGTTATGGATAACGCCCACAATAATAACGCCTGCATTGACTTTCTTATAGCAGAGCTCGGATTTAATAAATAGCAACGTTAGGTGCAGTGCGCTACTTATATATTTAATCTAGTGGCTTAATTAAGTCTATTTGGAACTGATAAAGATGTGTTTAAGAACAGTAATAAGAACTTAATAGTAGGCGTTCCCCTATTATTAATTTAATTAAAACTAAGACTTCTATAGGAAGAGCAGCAGTTCCTAAAGGAGTGGCGAAAGGAAGGCCCGCTTAGAACTCTTATTGATTTTATCTATTTAATCTGCTCGCTATAAAAGTATAAACAGTTCTATGCCTTCCAGCGAGAGGAGAACGCTATGCTACTATATACCGATTTTAAAGTCCTTAAGCTCGTTAAGCCCGTTAAGACCAGGTAGAATAGTTATTTAATAACATTTAAATAAGCTATTGAGCTTCAAGGCCCTATTTCCTTAATAATATAGCACGATATTAATGAATGGAACAGGAAGCTTGTAATAATTAAGTCCAGTTAACGATATAGAAAGAATCCGAACCTATATTAGAAGCCTCTTAATCGCCCTCTCTATATACGAGTCGGCGGCCTTGCTTCCTACAATTGGGACGTTATTAAACAATATATTTAGCTTCTTGAGCCGCTTCAGCAAGCTACACTTAAGCTTAAAGGAAGAGGCAAGGCTGGGCGTAATGGCGCGATATAGGAAGTTATCCCTTGCATAGAGTTTCTAATAAGGCACTATAAAGAAGCTAAAGCTCAATTAACTAAGGCGACAACAGAGGATTATCCTAATTAAGAGGCAATTGAGGACCACTATGAAATTAATGTTAATTACAGGTAGGCGAAGCTTTAAAAATACTACGCGGCGCTTAATTAGACGCCTATCTACTATATAGCTTGCCTACTACACCCTAACCTTAAGCGATTCTGCTAAAACAACTAGAAAGAGAGGCCTAATTGGATAACTAGCTATAACACTTCCTTTTAGGAGCTCTGGCTTAAGTATAAAGGAAAGAAGCTATAGTTGGTAGAGTAAGCCTCTAAGAAAAATCAGCCTTTACAATCTAATATTAATGACTTTATTAGAAGCTTTATGGGTACCGCCTTTACTATAGCACCTTCCTTATCTAATGATCAAGAAGACGAGTATAAGTAGTAAAAGAAACTTAATCTACTAGCGGAAGATCACCCACTGGCTCACGATCCGTTTTTATACTAGAGGATAATAGTAACGGAGTTTCCTAACCTTAGTTAAATGGCGCTTGATATACTAAGTATACCACCATTAAGCTGCAATTGCGAACGATCGTTTAGTAAGCTTGGTAATATACTTAAGCCTTATTACTTATAAATGCGGCCTAATATTATTACAGCCTTACAGTGTACGCGAAGCTGGAACCGCAACAGCTTTATTAAACGCAGAAAATGACTTTTCCTAATAAGGAAATTATATACTGGTTCGGACTTAACCGGAGATCGCGCTATTTAATTTAGTTTGCTAACTTTTAAATAAAGCGACGTCACCTAAATTTTTAATTCTAGCCTCCAACTTTGGCGCTATTAAGAGGCGCGATCTCCCACTTTAAGAGCTGTTTTGTATACATACAATGATGTACAGGGAGGATTGGCTATATAGCTAGGTTAATATTACTGCCGTCATGGCGGGCGATCGATTTTTTGGGCATCTTTTACATAGGAAAACTCTGCATCAAAGTTAGGGTCACGTGACCTTCTTTAGGAACCGCCAGAGCAACGATAAGGTTTAATCCACACTACAGTAAGCTATCCTTATATAACGTTTAGATATTATTATAGTAACTAATATCAACAGATTTGCCGCTTTAGATTAATAGAATTAAACCTTACTGTTGTTAATACTAGGGGTAATTAATTGTGTTCCCTCTTAACTTTTAAGCTTAGCGCAAGCATTACAATACCAAACGCCTATCACTAGATTGTAGCGTAGAGCTCCTAGATCCTCTTACCGTTGCGTAAAAATGTATATAAATCTATCCAAACAGTCAAATCTATCCAAACCGTTTGCTAGTTTGATCAACCAAACGAAACAAACAAGCTTAAAGCTTCAAAATATCCAATCAATCAAACCGAAGATCCATGGTTTGAATTGTTTGTTTATCAGCAAGTCTGAGTACCACAGATATAATCTCGTACTCCTTCGCAATCATGTCGCTGCATTAAAAGATGTTATACACGTTTGCGGGGTCTCATATATATCATGTTAGGCTAGTAAAGTATTCTGGGGCATTTTTACGCGGAATATTAAACTTGGCCTTCTTGATACCAAAAAATCGAGTCGGCAGGGGGAGGAGTTGGAGTGCCACTGTTAGATCTAGGTCAATATCAACGTCAAGGGGCACTTCCAATTCGCGAATTTGATGATCTGACATCGATGTTGACACGAGGCCTCGTGTTGAATGAGATAGACATTCGGGAGAAGGAGGGTCGTAAATCTCCCCGGAAAGTTGCTCATACAGGCTGGGACGATGTCTAATGGTGAAAAAAAAAGCATGCATATTCCTTAAAAACTCTGGATATTCCTCTATCATCTGCTCGAATATGACAACGTGGCCTTCGCTGATGGTGTAGGTCTCTCCTGTGGGCAAATGAGGTATGCGCCACCATTCTCGAATGCTGGGAGCCATGGCATGTTGTGCGGAACTGAAAAGTAGACTAACTATGTTGCAAGCGTAGAGGCAGCTGCCAGCTTCCTCCTTGATCTGAGGGTATGTTGCAAGGATTTCTGGATGACAGTGTCGATTCTATCTATGCTGAATTCGTTAGAAACGACGAGGTAATGGTAGATCTTATTTCGCAACTCCGGGGGTAGGTTTAGAAAGCTCATTTTGCAGCTGAAAGAAATTGTATTGATTGAGTCTCGTAGGCAGAGAAGTTTGTTGAGATGACTGTGTGCCGCTAATCTTGGGTACAAGGACCAAAAGTGTTGAAAATTATAAGCGAGGATTCGAAGGACTCGTGAAGAGTGTTAAACAAAGGACATGCTCCAATAAAATTGCTGTGGACCTGTGAACTTGATTATGGGTCGCTAGGTAGTGAAGAAGGCTCAATCGATTAACTATGCTATGTTCTAACCGTTGCTTTGATGGGAGTAGAGGGCCATTTATACCTGCCTAAGGTTAGAGCATATCCCAAGGACAGAGAGTAATCAAAGTATATATCCAATAATCCATTGATCGAAAAAGAGTATAATAAATTAACCTTGATATCTATCCACTGACACGAAACAATAGACAAACTTTGGAGGCTTTGGTATGGAGGAATTAATGCAGAGATATCTCACGCAACAGCGCCTGCTGATGAGGTTATGGTTGAGCTTTCTTTTATTTTGTATTCTCTAGGAGTCTAGCGTACCCACTGTTGTATTTTTAGACGGAACAATGGTGCGTATGCTAACGTAGTGAGATGCCCTCTTCCTCGAGAGGCGCATCAATGGATTCAGCACCAATATCATCGCTCGCTCCATCATCCAGTTCGCCCTCATCACTTGGAAGCTCGAAACGCATGAATTTCTCATCTTTCGCTTCCGCTGTAGAAAAAGCATGATCAGTATTTTGTACATAGGTAAAAGGAAGGCTGATATGAGGAATAGTGACTTACTTCCCCACTCCACCACTTGGCCCTCCTGAACTTCGCAGTCTTTTAAGATCGTCTTCTCATCGCCCTTTGCTGGTCCTCCCTCAACCCTACACCGCCTCCCGAGAATGCATCCTGTTAACTGGACATTCTCGCCCACTTCGGCGCCTTCCATCAGCAGGCATCGCATCAAACGCGCACCTTCGCCGATCTTGCAGTTAGCCCCAATAACAGATTCTTTAACGTTGCACTTCTCTTCCACTGTGACATTCTCGGCAAGGAGAGAGTTTTCGGCTTCAACTCTGCATTTTTTAGGTATTGATTCTCGATGGGCGATTTTGGCCTGGTGTGCGTAGGGA
>Ga0307507_10005290_pt1 | contig 21372 bp, 15 predicted proteins | sample 7_EM_MG_FD_207223 | JGI IMG/M metagenome (GOLD analysis project Ga0307507, IMG submission 207223) | Populus trichocarpa ectomycorrhiza microbial communities from riparian zone in the Pacific Northwest, United States - 7_EM | ecosystem: Host-associated > Plants > Roots > Unclassified | place... | reverse complement strand
TAAGCACTAGGGTAGTCTTACACAGGATACTAGGCATCAAAGACAACAGTAAGACGGTCTAAAGCTACCTCCGTGGCCAACACACCCCCTCAGATCTGACGTAGAGCGGCAGAGCTGGATTACCGGATTAGGCAGTCGGGATAGACAACCTAGTGGTGAGCTTTGCTGCTGTCTAAGTGTCAATTTACCAGATGTCTGATATCGCAGAGCCCTACTACATTAACGAATTTTTAATGATTTTGCTTTAAGAGAGCTTTAGTTAGTCCATCTGCAGCCACTTCGCTCGTTGGTACCCATTGTACAACAAAGCTTCCGTTTTGGACCTCTTAGCGAAGCCAGAATTAATAGATATCTATATGTCAGAGCTTTATAGATACCATAGGAGTCTCTTTCGTCACGATCCGTACTAACTGCTGATTATTACAATTAATAATAACGTCCTGTTCTAGGTCGAATCTGATGGCCTTAAATATCCACACCATATGCTTAACCTCCCTATTGATATGTAAGAGAGCTAGGAGTTCTGCCTCCGTAATAAACTTAGTAACTGCCTTTTATCTAGTTACCTGCCATGCTATAGGTCTATTAAACAAGCTTATCAAGAAGCCCTATAAGCTCCAATGTGTTGGAGCATTGTCAGCAAAGCTGGTATTAGAAGCAGCTTTCAGAACCTAGTTTATCTTATACAGCGTAATAGTAGAGAACTCGAGAGCGAGGTATCTAGTATTATAGAGATAGGTAAGCAATCTGTTAATCTCCGCAAGATAAGCTAGCAACGGATTTTATAAAAACTCAGCTAGTTTACTAACTAAGAAAGCAACGTCTGGTCGTATAATAGATATAGAATATATTGCAGAACCTATACGGCGTTAATATCCTTTTATCTAATTCAGCGTAGCTTCTCCCTTATACAGTATTAATTCCTGGCCCGATAGTAGTATAGCTAATGGCTTCAGATATTCTAGATAGTATATTAAGACTAGCTTCTCAAGATACTAATCTAGGCAAAGCTAGAGCTTTCCCTTTTATCAATCTCACACAACATAAGTATTTAGGAATAACGTGAACTGAGGTATTTAACGGATCTTAAATCAATCTTATAGCTGCTTTAGGATGTCCTCTATCTGCTAACAATAGCTTAGGTGTCCTATAATTAGGATATCATCGACGTAGAAGAATATAAAGATAGGTTCAGTAGGGTGTACATAGAGACATAGCTTATCCAGTACAGCTTTTAAACCCATACTTTACAGAGCAGCAGACATTTCCAAAAACCACAATTTTAGAGATTTCCGTAGTCCGTATATTACCTTTCTTAGACGGAGAGAGAATCCAGGTAGTAGGTCTACACCCTTAAGGGGTATAAAATAGACCTCATCATCAACCAAGGCATTAATAAAGGCGTTAACGGCGTTAATCTATATAACGTCCAGGTTAAAGCCAGCAATAAAAGCGCAGAGCAGACGGAAGGTCCAATAGGCTGCCATAATAGCTTTAACCTCCTTTTGTGAGACTACTTAAAGGTCTCCACAGATAACTAGGCGAGCTTTAAATCTCATAATAAAGCTGTCCAAATCTTCCTTATACATAAAGACCCACATAGTAGGAAGTTAATAAACCTTCTTAACTAGTCGTACCTCGTCCTAGGTGTGTTTTCCCATTAAGGCCTTTATCTCAGTGTGAGCAGCTACTTTAAACTCCATAGCGTACTTATAATTAAGCATCTCTTTCCATGACTTTAGTAGTGGTGGAAAGTCGTCTTAATATCCATACGTCTTTATAGTAGTAGTGTAGAAAGCGTAAGCCAATAGTATTATATCTAGATTAATAAGGTTATTATCACCGTCATTAATTTAAACCACAAAGGCTCGTCATTATAAATTCTAATTTGGCATATCTTTCTTCTTTACTATAGGCCGCTTTTTACGGCCAGAATATCTCTTACCCCCTAATAATAAGCCTGCTATCGTCTAAGATTCGGAACAAGGTGTAGGATCTATAAACAGTAGTTCAGTAACTTTAGGAGATAACTAAGTAGTAGATAATATCTATCAAGGCGCCAAAGACACTAATAGTCCAGATAGTTCTGGAGTTAGCTCCAGGGTAAATAGCTAACGGAGTTCTTCTATTAAAATCTAAATGCTTTTTAACGTAGGAGTAACGTCAATATTTACTAAACACGGCAGTCCTTTATCTAGTTCTTCATTAAAGTTCTCCATCCAGTCCTTACTGCTATCTTAAAGATTATCTAGTAAGTCCTAGACTTGCTAAAAACGGTCCTTTTAAGCCTATAAGATAATAAGGTGTTCTGGTATTTTAGGAGATTGATATCTCTTTAACTTATTAATTCGTACATTATAAGATCAGATAATATAGTTGGTAGTTAGTATCCATATCCTATAGATATTTAACGCTTCTATACCAATAAGATAACCTATTTGGGCTTATAGCTCAAACTTTACCTTCCTAGAAGTGCCGTGTTTAATAAGTATATAGGTTAAAGATCCCGCTACTCAAAGTCCTGCTAGCCATAGCTTCCGTTTATACAGCATCTTAAATAGGGTCTTCCAGTCAATAGACTTAATAGGAGTTCGATTAAGTAGAAACACTATAAGGAGCACAAACTCGGGCTATAGATCCACTAGTAACTTTGCTTTAATAACAGCAGTCCTTACTTATTCAGAAATAGCTCTCCCTAACCTTTCTATAGGTCTATTTTAAGCAGGAGTATCTAGTGTTAATTGCTTAATAACACCTCCATCAAGCTAGATAAGGTTCTTTACCCTAGCGTCTACACCTTGCTCTTTATCCATATGCCAAATACGGATACCTCAAGCATCAAATTTCTTCGCAAATGCTATCATCAATTTAAAGAGTGGAAACAGCGTCTCTTGCTTATAGTTCTTAATAGGGAAGGCACGGTGGTACTTTATATAGTCACACTAAAAATGAGCTATATATATATCTCCATTAAACCTATCTTCTTCCATAATAACATCAAAGTGTATATGTTCGAAAGGGTAGGTTCCCTTTACGGATATTCTATAAGATATCTACTATGTTATCTTTCCGAGAACACATAGTTCACATAGTAGTATACTATACGGAGTTCTTCCTCTATCTATCTTAACCACTTTAACCCCGTCTGCCGTAGTTAATAGATAATCCACTAACTCCATATCACAGTATAGTAAGCGCTAATACCATACTCTATTATATACTGAGGTCTTGAAGAATCTGGTAGACGTAGCGTAGGCAGTAGGAGTAGGTAGTAAGCAGGTAATAGCATTAATAAGGTAAAGACCTCTGTATTCCATAAGGTTAGCAAATAGGCTTCCGTCATCCTTATAGCGTAGGTGGTTTATAGATTAGTCTATAATTACTCCAACCCTACAGAGCTTCGCTGCGGATATTAGATTAGTATGAAAATACAAAACATACACTATATTCCTCAATATTAGATACCAAGTCAGACGTTATTCGCCCACCTTAATTACCAAGTTAACATTACTATATCCATAGATTTCTGCTCCAGCATCTCTAGCTATTACTATAGATATATATGGCTTGAGGTCACGGAAGTATCTAATATCATTATAGAAGTATATATCTGCCATAGTGTTATACCCCCAGGCGTTAATTAAAGACAGATCCGGATATTCCTATAATAATAATAATAAGTAGGATGTTGTTACAGCAGCCGCTGTAGCTCGGGGCCTATCCAGATCCTTAATCTTTTCAGCAGAAGCTAGAGACGTCCTTAACCTAGGACCTTCCTTCTTAATCTACTTAACCCTTTTATTATAATACTGCTTATTTATTAGGACCTTAAGCCATTCCTAACACCTCCATAGACACTTATTATTCGGTACAAAGTTCGGACCTTAGAGAGACTAAAACAGCTACTTACAATTCTTTAACTTATAGGGTAAACCATAAGCAAAGCACTTTGTCTTAGTCAATTAAGAGGGTACTAGGGTGGTAGACATTATAGGATCTGCAGCTAGCTGCCCTAATAGTATAGCATAGGCGTTACGTCCCGTATTTGGATGCTTATAGAGGAGGTTAAATTCCTTAATTATTATTAACATTTCAAGCTTCTCTAACCTCTTCGCTACCTTCTAAATAAAGGCATAATATAGAGCTAGACAGATCTCCTTACAGTCCTAGACAAAAGCTCATACAACGCTGCTTTCTATTACCTCTATCAGTCCTTTCTTAAGCTCTTCGCTATTCTGTATAATGGTAATATAAAGCTAAAGCCATAATTCTAGAGTCTAGCGTTTAGGGCCTTGTTTCCTTTTCCTAAGATCATCTAATACTATTTGCTGCAATATAGCTTGTGATAGCTTTGCTACCTTCTTCAGCTATCTTAGAACTAAATATAGTATAGTAAGATTCTTAAAATACCCCAAGAAGTTTATGCCCACGGTAACATACAAGAGTGCTGTAAACGTATAGAGCTTCTCTTCCCGCTTTAGGTAGTCCTGTTGTTATAGCTTATAGAGCTTAAAGAGCATTCTCTATATCTCTAAAGATTGCTGAGGTTGTTATTCTTATTAACTCAATAACCCAGGTATAGCTATTCCCGTAGATGCTGGAGTTACTACTGGAGCTACAGGAGCCGCTACTAGTGCTACTAGTACTACAGGAGCTGCAGGGTCCGCAGGTACTACTGCAGGTGCTATAAAAGCTGCTGCTATCGTAGGTATAGCTAGCTTATTATTTTGCTTAATTTCGTTCTCCGTCTTATCTGGGTCAACATAGTCCCAGATCTTCGCAAAATTTGCTTCTTGGCGGATAAATTAAAACCATATAGGCCAGTCTTTTTAGGATAGCAAAAGAGGGTTCGTAGAGTCCGTTGTTATAGGTGCCATAGTGGCTTATTATTTTCTTAAGGTTGCGTAAAGAGACGCGCTTACGCGAAAATGACGCGTTATTTCGTAACAAACTATACTCTAAGAGGCTTAGTGGTAGTCGTCTAGCTACTAAGATCTCCCTAGTGCTCAGAAGGTTACCAGGCTTATAACTTTCAGCCAGGCAGGTATTACAACAAATAACTTAAGCTAGTTAATAGGTAGAGACACAGAATTATATAAGTAATCTGTCTATTAAAGGTGGCTCTCAAGGATCTTTATATACACAAGGAAGATGCTAGAATAGAAAAAGAGGGAGATTTAGGCAACAGAGATATCTACTAAAACATACAAAATACGAGGGTAAGCACTAGGGTAGTCTTACACAGGATACTAGGCATCAAAGACAACAGTAAGACGGTCTAAAGCTACCTCCATAGCCAACAACTATTAGTAATGCTAGTCTTCTACACTAAATATATCTTAATGGTAAGCATTAGTAATATATAGCTTACATAAAGTCTACTAGACTCTTTTAAGAACATAATTGATTTTATAAGGTGGTGACTATAGGCGTAATAGCCCATTGCAGTTACTCTGCATGCAGCAAAGCATTCATTTAAAAGTTGCTATTCTCAAAAAAGCTCAACCAATATTGCACCAATTAACTCTCTGTATTCGTGCTATTATTATTTATTCATTGCTTAACGTCCAATTCAAATCCCTATTAGGCCTACGCGGACTACGCCTCATATACATATAGGGAGAAAACTCTGTCTAAGAAAATCCCGTATTTTATCTCTCCACCTTTGGGCTCCGCCTAGGTGGTACCTATAAGTGCCTATAGTCCTCTATATCCTTACTTTCAATATCCTTGGGAACCACTATATATTCATACTACTAAGTGTCTATAAGCCCTTAGCATGGCCTCGTTGGGGAGTTAACAATGTGGACTTTTTATCAGCCTTCCTATGCCGCAAAAGGCAGTGCTATGCACTGGAAATTATACTCATAGCCAGGGGCACCCAAGGGAAGCAGTTAGAGCGACCCTATAAGGCCCAGTCTCCACAGTAAGTATTAAATTAAGGTTATTAGGGCTAAAACTCTATACATTGCTTATTTCTATATAGGTGGTTAAAGAGATTTCAAGAAACTTCGACCAGCGGTTAAAGTTCTCTAATTAGTCAGATTCCTGCCAAGAGGTTCTCCCAAGTCTCATCACATAATATCATTGCGGGCTTGTTTTCCAACACCCTCCCTCAAGCTCAGTCAACGATACCGCTATATACACTGTATATAGGGGTGTAGGATTGCTTAATAAGGGTTGCTAAAGCTCCTCTAAGGTAGAATAAGTGTTTAATAAGGAGTTACGCCCTCCCTAACGTCTAGAGACAGCGCCTGCTCAGTAAAACATCTCTTAAAATTTTGGCAGCACCTTCCCATAGGTGTTCTATATTGCCTATAGAGCTCTAGAGGCCCTATAGCCTCACCCTATATCTCTCCTAAAGTATATCCATCCTTCCTACCAGTATAAGCCCTCTCTAATGTCGTAGCCGTTAGATTCAGGTAGTAGGTTGGTAGATTAAGGTTAAGTTCTATTGCTCGTTTTAAGGCCTTAAAGCGTCGTTTAGCGCACTCTCCAAGGATCTACTAATCGTGTACTAATTTCCTATTGAGGCCTAGTATAGTCAATCGAGTCTCTGCACTATCCAAAGGTGTTTAAGAAAGGCGTAGAACTAAGGACCCGCAAAAGGCTTAGTAAGGCCGTCAGCCGCCATATCAATTAAAGCAACGTATACAAGGTCAATCCTATTACTGTTTATCTCATCTCTCACGTAGTAAAACTGGATGTCAATATGCTTCGTTTAATCGTGTTAAACTAGATTTTCAGCCAACGCTTTTACAGCTTAGTTATTGGTTTTAATTAAGATCCTAGCAAACTGCCTACTCTAGTCTAGTACACCTAGTTTAGTAAGTAAAAGTTAAAGCCACATAACCTCTTTTACTGCAGCCATTAAAGCCGTGTACTCTAATTAACATATTAATAGTAAAACGGTAGCTTATAGCTTTAATTTCTATAAGATTGGTCCTCCATTTAATATAAATATAAAGCCCAATATAGAGCGTCTTATGGTTTTATCTCGTCCCTAGTCGGCGTTACTAAAGCCAATTAGTATAAGGTCTAGGTTCTTATCGCCTCTATAAATAATTCCTCTATTAAGCGAGCCGGCCAGGTATTAAAGAATAAGTCTTACGGCCGTCATATAGGTAGAGGTAGGGTTATGGGCGAAACGGCTTACTATTAACACCGCAAAGGCGATATCTGGCCTTGTTTCTATTATAGGAAACATAACTAAACCAACCATACTCTAGTATCTTCTAACGTTATCCTTACTAATAGTTTCTTAATTAGCTATAAGCTCAATTAAGTACTTTATAGGTATTAATAAGGTGTTAGCCTTTTATAATCCAAAACATTCAAGAGCTTTAATAAGGTAGGCTCGCTATAAGAGTGTAATCTTCTTCTTTATTCGATCTCTCGTAACTGTTATGCCTAAGTAAAAGCTTATTGGCCTAAGATCTATCATTTAGAAGGCTGCTTTAAGCTCTACTTTCGCCTAATTAACTATTGCTATATCCTTATAGATAATCTTAGTATTGTTAATATAGGCAGAAATAATTAAACCTTTCCATCCTTTGCTGGTGGCAAATATACTGTAATCCGCGTATAGATAGTAAAGTCCAAGTTTTTCTAGTAGAAACTTTAAGAGCGTCTCGTACTAGATTCAAGGTGACTGTTTTAGTCCGTAGAGGGCCTTCTTAAGGCGGCAGACTTTACCAGCTTCTTTATAGCCTTTTGGCATAATAACGTAGAGTTCTTAACCAATTGGTCTATAAAGAAAGGCGGTTTTAATATCCATCTGTTTAATTTTAAGGTCGTAGTAGGCAGTAATCGCGAATAGAGCCCTAAAAGCCATAGGTTTTACTACCGCAATAAAGGTCTAGTCGTAGTCAACACCGTACTACTATAAATATCCCTTAACGACCTATTTAGCCTTATAGCGGAGGACCTTGCCGTCCTTTCCCTTTTTAACTTTAAACACCCATTTACCAGTAAAAGGCTTATAAGGAGGCTTAAGGGAGGCAAGGTTAACAAGTTCCTATATCTAGTTCTTAATTAGAGACCCTACCTCCTCTATTATTACTTTTATCCATTCTTCACTATTCGGGCCGTTGATTGCTTGGTTATACATATAAGGCTCATCTTCGTTGATTAAGGTAGTAGATGTGTACATTTCAAGATCAGGTAAGCCAGTATATCAAATATAGCCGGCTAGTAGAGCCATAGGATCAACCGCATCGCGATTATTTAAGTAAGGGTTTTAAGGTGTAGATTAAGGAGGAAAGGTGGATAGAAGGGCTATTAGTTTATCGCCTATTTCGTCATCCTAGTTGCTCAGTAGCTTATTAATATTGTCAGCCTATTGGTTAAGGCCTTGGTCTATACCTATAAGGCTTATAAGGAAGGCAGTAGGGTTGCTTAGTAGGTTAACTCTTAATATCTAGCGGCCTAATTAAGTAGTGGTTATAGTAAGGTTTTTGGGCAGAGGCTTAAGCCTATAGGGCAAGCTATCGCAACCTTCCTTCCAATTAATTCTTCGTTGTCTTTTTCTTAATAGAGGCTTCGGCTAAGGAGTAGTAGTATCTTCCCTCCCTTGCTTATTAGACGAGTCGACGGATTCTTCTATAAATATAGTAGTAGTTTTTAAGCTAATATCGCCTTCATAGATTTTGACGTCTTTAAGATGCTTAATCTTCTGTTCATCTAGTAGCCAAACGCAATAGATTATCTTGCCACTATAGCTAATTAGAACACCCTTCTTTACTTATAGAGCAAACCTGGCTAATTTTACACGATCTTCTTCAGCTATAAGGGAGTAGACGGTAGATCCTAGAGCCCTTAGATAGTATACTAAGGGAGGTTTACCCTTAAGCTTTTCGTAAGGTGACATGCCATTAAGAAGAGCTCTTATAGGGCGTCTGTTTTTGATGTATATAGCTACAAGGAGTACGTTGGGCCATAGAAAGTCTAGTATATTACCGGCGAGGATCATCAAGCGGGTAATCTCAGTAGAGGTTCGCTGCGAGCGCTCTACTACTCCGTTCTCTTCCTGAGCATATAAGGCGGCAGGTTCGAATTCTATACCTAAATCGTCCATCTAGGTAGTTACTTTCTTGCTACGGAGCTCTGCTCCATAGTCGGTATAAATTCTAGTAATTTTAAGGTCGAATTTAGTATAGATCTAATTATAGTACCTCTATAAAGTACTAAGCCACTCGTCCTTTATATAGACGGTGTAGACTATAGTAAACCTTATATAGTCGTTGGTAAAAGATACGTAGTATCTTTCGCCTTTAAAGCTAACGGGGGTAATAGGTCCCACTAGATCCGTATAGACAAATTAAAACGGCCGTGTAGCTCGTTCCTAGGGCGTCCTATTATACCTCTTTCTAGCTTTAGATTGAGCGTAGGGCTCACAGTATTTATTACTAACGTTATTAAACTTAATACCAAGTTTACTTAGGTGGCGTTTAAGGTTACTATAGTTAAAGTAACCAAATCGGTAATGCCAAATAGGTAGGCTTTCGTTGTTTTTAATTATCTGGAGGATCGATTCTAACGAGTAGTTATACTGCCAAATTAGGTAGAGTTATTAAACTTTAGGTGCATATCCTATCACCTTATTATTACATTTAAGTTTATAAGTCTCGTTATTAAAAAAGACGCCTATTTCCTTAAGTCGGCTTCCAGATAGTAGGTTTGCTGGTAAATATAGTACGTAAAGAACATTATATAGAGTAAGCGTACTTCCGTAACCTTTATTAGGGAGTGCGGTTTATATAGAGATAGATCCTTTACCTACTAATTAAGCTCTATAGGGACCAACTATATCTAATAAGGTGTCGTCATTAACGTAATTAAAGAGAAGTTCATGATTCTTACAGCAGTAGACGGTAGCAGCAGTATCGTAGATAAAGTTATACCTACTCAGTTAGGCTTGTACCATCGCTGCTACAAGCTCGCGTCATAGATTTACTTTATTTTTAACTTAATTAGAGTATTTATTAAGCTAAATAGGTGGCCTAGTCCTCTGCTTCTTCCTTATACAGATTCTATCACCAATTCTCTATAGTGCGTTTTCTAGGTTTCTCTTCTAGCAGTCTTCTTCGGAATATATAGTTCTGTTATATTTTACGCAGTTAGGGTGCTTGCACGTTCCTACTAGTACAGTCTTTCTCTTTGTGGACGTTCCGTCGTTTAAACGTGCTATTAGTATAATAGAAGCTTTTTAATCAAGCTTGCTATTAAAGATAATAAGTTCCTTACCTAAGGCTTATAGGTTGGTATTTTTCTGCGTCTAATTTGTTCGTTAAGTTGTTTTAAACTAAGCGTAGTTAGTAGAGCTGACTCCGTGCAAAAGGGCCGCTTAGGCAAGGATTTTGTAGTTAATAGGTTAGTCCATTTTAATAAGGCGATTAAGATTTAATATAATATAGAAAACAAACTCCTCTACATTCTTAAATCTTAAACGTGTTTGGTAAAGAAGGTAGCCATAATATTAGTAACAGCTGCTGGATTAAGATCCTTAAAGCGTTCTTTTAGAGCCTTCTATTTCTTAAGCGCCTATCTAGCGTTTAATATAAACGGCTTATAGATATCACCAACGTTCTAGTTAATAAAACTAGCTGCGTAGGCTAGCTGTTCCTTGTATTTCTCCCATTCCTTTACTAAGTTAGCTGGCTTAATTTTTAGCTGTTTGGCAGTAAAGCCTAAGTCCACCCATTTCTCTCTAATTGACTTAATTATAGGAAGAAGCTATAGTGGGTTATTAAGAACCCACTTAATATTTTTAGATCGGAGGTGGTTTTGTATATTAATACTAAATATTAGCCAGTCTTCCCATCTAATAAGCTTTCGGATAGAGGCTTAAGCGGTACATTCGTCGCTTATATTAACAAGGCTTATAGGTAGTTTATAGTAGGCAGTCTATAGGCCTTGTTATAACAATATTATTAGATTTATTTTCTTTGTAAGGAGTATATATACAGTGTAAGTTTTAACTTAATATGTTCCTTAGCCGGTATAGGCAGTTTCAATAAGCTTCTTCTAATCCGCTACTAATATGGCTATCATAAGGCTTTGTTCTCAAAACTCTATCGTTCTGTAATAACGATAGTAAGGTTATCCACTAAATACAAGGTATCCTCCTAAGCCTCTAGTGTCGCCGTTTATTACGGGCTATGTTAGGCTCGTCCTCAGTAGGATCCTCTTGTTATATTTGGCGTAGAGTCCATCATTAGCAGCTACGTAGCCGCTCATTGTAGGTTTTTAGCGTCGTAAGTTGGTTAAACATTCAACGACCTTTTAACGCCCATACGGTAATATTGCGATAGCAATTATCGTGAACAATAAAGCAATTAGGTTTAGCTCGTTAGGCGCAAACCCAGGCTCATAACCTATTAAATTAAGGTTATTGGGGCTAAAACTCTGTGCATTGCTTATTTCTATATAGGTGGTTGAAGAGATTTCAAGGAACTTCAACCGGCGGTCGAAGTTCTCTAATTGGTCAGATTCCTGCCAAGAGGTTCTCCCAAGTCTCATCACGTAATATCGTTGCGGGCTTGTTTTCCAACAGTAAGTTCCACAGTTTATCGGTCCATTCTATAACTTTGGAGGATAAAATATGTTAGATAAAAGACCGCTCCACCAGGGATCTATGCCGCCCTTCTCACAGCTCGATCAATCGTAAGGGCACAAAATCTTCCAGCATAAGAAGAACCAGAAAGGAGACTTTTGAGTAGTCGACTCTAGAATTCGTCATCGTTCATTACTTTTTTTGGCCCTTGATCTGAGAATTTACGGAATTGTGGTCTTGGGAAGGGAAGATTTATGGGATACTGAATCTCCGTTTTTTCGGGAAGTATTAAACTAAGGTTCGTTCGGATTGGGTTAAAAGGTGTTTGCCTATTGGAGATTTCGGGTCAGGGTCTTCGGAGTAAGTGGTCCGTGCGGAGCACCGTTTTCAAAACAACGCGTATATCTATATAGAATTCAATCATCAATTATACCGCCACCATGCCTTCTAATCGTGCTAGAATTGATGTAGACCTTGTTTAGAAGACTCGATATAACGTTCCCCCAAACCCTGGCCGTTGCCCGAATTCGAACCTCTCCATATTAACAATTAGGACGACCATGGCTCACCAAACCTCCCTTCTAACATTAATATACACAATATTTTCGAGTTATTTAAACTATCCTTTACGGATGAGATTATGGATAAGCCTATAGAGTAGATAAATAAGCACGCGGAGCTTTATCCGCTAGGTAAGGAAGTAGAATACCTACGCATATAGCAGCCAATATGTACTCTACGCGTACTTCGGAATGCTTATTTATATAGGAATTACTATAGAGCTAGCTATTAAAGACTACTGGAAGGATTTAAACACATATAACAGCCTTATATTCCTGAGTACGGGCACCGAATTTAGCTGATCTGATTGGTCGATCTTTATCGATAACCTGAGGACCCGAATTAACGTGTTAAGGGATAAGATAGGCCTGTCGGAAAAGTCAAGCTGGGCCTCTAAGATATATAAGTCGCGGGCTAAGACCCGAGAGCATGCCGTAATACAGCAGCGCTTGCTAAAAGGGCTGGGAGGCTATGTGTATCACTGTGGTAAATCAGGAGGTAAAAAGGTTGAATGAGGAAAATAACGGATAAGATACTGTAAGCTACACAATTTGGCATAGTAATAACCGGCTGACTTAAGTGTAGGCTCGACGAGTCACGAAGGGTAAAAACGTGTACTGTAATAATACGCCCAAAACTCCAATAAGCGTAAAGGAAGCTAAATATAAACCGGGCATAGACTTAACACAACAGAAACCAAAAGTTATACAGCCAAATGATACATTGTCAATTAGTAAGTATTTATGGTATACAGATAATTTACAAGCCGTCCTGTGAATTAATGCTGTGAACTCTCTAGTGTTTCCCTCGCTTTCTGGATAGCTTCTTTAGCAATCCTCCTTTCTTCTGCGCCTTCAACATCTTGTTTTGGCATTCCGGTGGTTTGCACAATAAACCTGATCTTATCCTCTGTATCTTTTAGCGCTTTCCGCCCTTCTTCCCTGATCTCGCCTTTCCAAAAGCCTCGGGCGCCTTCCCACTTCTTTTGCATCCTCTTGAGGGAAAAGACGAGGCCAAGCGCCGCTACAGCTCCAGCTTCAAAAAGAGATGTGGGGATCGAAACGTATAGCAAAGCCGAAAGAACGGATGTCAGTAATGTAGTCGATAATGTCTGGAGTACAAGCTTCTGCGCGAGTGCTTGGAGCGGAGGAACGGTTTCGCTCAATAGGAGAGCGCGGGTGATTGGAATCTGTGCGGGCCACGGCTTGGGTTCTGGGAATTTTACTTCACCATCGTCCACCAGTTTCGCCTTACGCTTTTCTAGAGCTACAATTTCATGTGGCAGAGGTGGATATGTTCCGAGGGTATGCTGGTCAACATTTTCTGGCCTTTTGCGCAGCAAGTCTTCGTTATATCTTTCAACTTCTTTAAAGAGTCCGGCTTGTTCAATGTGGCCAGCAAGGTAAATACACTCCTTTTCGGCGTCGACAAGCCAGCGTCGCTCCAAGACTTCGGAAGCGATCATCCAAACATCATCAACGCGCCAGAAGAGTTTCCACCAGGCAATCTTCCGCCAGTTTTTCCCAGCGAAAGCCCCTTCCAGTTGATCTCGGAGTTCGATATGCCCATGTTCAGCCCACACTTTGATGGACTCGAGGATAGGCTGTCTGGTGCTCTCTGAGACGGTTGATGCAACAAGTTCTTCTAGCCGCTGCGCATCTTCCTTAGTGATGTTTGCCTCGACATCATCTAGTATTGAGGCAATCAAGTTCTTGACGGCAGGTTTGACTTTTGATTCAGATTGTTCAAACCCATTGGCAAGCCAATCTGTAAGCGCAGGCATTCCACTCCTGAACCATCCTTGTTCGTAAGCTACGGAATTCGCTGTCGATTCTCTAAATTTTGAAAGCGCTTTTGCAGCGGTGTCCACATCGACGGTTATGAATGTATTTGAAGTGTCTTGCAAAGCTTCGTCCTGAGGTGCTGGCAGACCTATAGCAACCTTTACCATTTCCGGCGAGATGTCTTCGACGGTATCAGCTGTATATCGACCATAGGCTACACTGCTTCGAATTCCCTGTCCAATGACGATGGCTTTATGAATAGGGTACGTAACTAGTGTAACCCTCCCAGACAATGAGGTTGGGGTTTGAAGGCTGGGTACTAATATCGCATCCTTAGGTCTATCTGAGTCTGTGGGTCTTCCTGGGCCTGCTACGTTGACATTAAGTGTACATATGAGAACTTCAAGGTTGTTCTTGTGTAGGACTCTGGAAGGAAAAGAAATGGTTTGTAGGAGTGGATTTGGTGGGTGTACATCGGTTTCATCACCATGGCTGAGGAAACCAGTAAGCAGTTATTTCAACAGTTGTATGGGTGGTGGTAGAACCGTAATAAAATCCCTCTCCCATCATCAAGCCTCGTGTCTTCTAGTTGTTGCTCCCAAGCGCCTTCTGCGGCCAGCGGGTCAACGAGCAGTAATCGAGCCAGCTTTCGCGCGATTTTCTGATCGCCCATGCTGAGGACTAGAGCAGTCATTCCATCAGCCTTCCGTTATCCAGAGCGTTTGACGTGAAGTGTTATGCCTACCAGCCACCCGTACCACCGCTTCTTTTGTCTCTAGCCCCTTCAACGCCAATTGAAGCCGGCTTAGATTTACATAGTTCGCCGCATTCTGTTTCAACCCGTCTAGTGTCTGATATAGCTCCTGGTTGTGGGCAGCAACCCCCAATGGTGGGTTGATTGCTGTTGTAGACACGAGTGTAAAGGCATTCCGGAAACGTGAGAGAGCTCGGGCTTGCGGAGGGACTCTAAGCGTAGCGACTCGAGGTTGGTTGAGTCTCCAGATGGAGCATGAGGGGCAGAAGAAAATGTCGGTCGGCCTCTTTCTCGTTGCCCTGGAGGTTTGCCGCACGGAAGGTATCCGTGGAGGCATTGGGTTTATTGGCCGTGAACCTCGCTCATGTTGCGAGTTGCCGATGATGAAATTTAAAAGCAACGCCAAGCAATGCTCGGACGGGAATCATCAAAACTTGGATTTTAGATTAAAAATATTCCTAGCCCAAGCAATTGTGGTGCTATAAATTAGTGCAAAATTGAGAACAGTTAGCTAATTCTGCTGCTAAGAGAATACTAGTCTCGTTCCTGACGCGACCGGTATTTCCTAGCAGTGATGTCCAAGAACAGCTCGTTTATTATTAATCATCATTGGATACAGTTCTCTAGTGGTACTGGTTATCGATTTCACATGGAAGTGTGGTATCCCGAACAGAACATTTCCTCCAGCCAAAAACCAAATTTGACACCGTAAAGTGGTGCTCTTCAAACTAAACAAGTACCTATAGGCAACCCATTTCATTTAGCTTCTTCTACCCCGTCCAGAACCCGAGGACCTGAACCACGTTAGTTGTCTAGCTTGATATGTAATTCTGAACAGAACTTACATGCTGATTCGTCTAGCGACAGTTGCGAGTCCGCTGTCATTCTCAGCCTCCTTGCTAGCTTTTTCAAGTGCCTGAGTTCTGCTATCTTCGTGTGATCTCTTAACTTCCTCATGGCTGGGTGGTAGCCGTTCGTTCTGGAGATCGACTTTTCTGGCGTCCTCGAAGCTATGGATGGCTTGCTTGATGCCTTCTGCACCAAGCATAAGGGTTCCTGCGGGGAGACGACCACCAGATGCTGTCTTTAGCTCAGTAACACGCTCTGATTCTTCACGCAGTACCTGAAATACTCGAGAAAGACGACCAATAGCAAGAATTTTATTCTTGATTGCGCGTCGCTTAAACTCGGTGGATTCCGGATCTATGCTTGCCGAGGAGAGCGGTGGTGATGAGGGACCCGAAGATATGGAACTTGGTGTTTCTTCCTCGAGTTCCTCCTTGGAGCAGGTATTGAGAATGGCAATGAGCATGTCAGTAACTGTGGCGGGTTAGTCTATCTCTCAACTAGAACATGGTTGGTACGCACTTTTCTCGCCGACGAAAGGTAGAGACCAGGTGAACACGTCCATGAAATTAGGCAGCCAGTATGGATGGGGCGTGCAATCTGGGATTCAATTAGCGGGATATCAAATTCTGCAGATGTGCAAGCCATACTGAATTGCCGGATGTTCATGACGTTGTTCTCATACTTCAAAACAGCAGCCTTATTGTTATACACATCCAAGTAGTTAGGGGCGCTGAATATGGTCATCACACTAGGGAATCCTGTAGTCCGGGTTTTGCGGTACATACGATATCCGGCATCCTGGGCTTCGTGGGCACGAATAATAGACAAGAGATTATTCTTCTCAAGGAACGCGCACGCTGCAGGGTAGGAGAAAAAATAAGAGCACCCTCGCACGTGATTGTGAACAAAGAAGTCATTGGTCTTCTCTTGGCCGAATTCCTCCAGAGGATCAGCCCAAAGAATGTCGCACATTAGGCCATGAGTAGGAGGTTCCCGGAAGCGGTCAATCTAGAAAAGCAGTCAGCAGCAACCAACTAGTACTGTATAGGTGCAACAGACGCTCTTCAAATCCTCCAAGGTATGAAGTTCTGGGCTCAGCCCTCCATGTATGCATAGGAATTGTTTATTCATAATTGCCGCCAGCGGTAGGGCACAGAAAGATTCCATGCAGGCCTCATAGACTGCCTCGGAGTACTTATGCTTGCATTCGAGCTTGAAGGTAAAGTAATCGGTCAAATGCCGGCATTCATGGTTACCTCGAAGCAGCCAGAGTGTACTTGGATACCAGATCTTCAAGGACCAGAGGTAAAGTACGCACTGGAACACGGTCAATGGCATGAGATGCATAATTAATGCCTGTACTAACCTCTATACTGAAATAACCTCGGTCAACATAGTCCCCCAAAAAGAGATATCTGGTGTCGGCTGGATCGCCACCAACTTCAAAGAGCTTCATGAGGTCGTAGTACTGCCCGTGAACATCTCCACATACAGTAATTGGCGCGTCCATCTCCAGAAGGTTGGGTTCCGCCTTTAGGATCTCTGTACCCTTACGTATAATCCACAGCGCCTGCTCCTCAGTCAAACGACCTTCGCGGTAAAAATGCTGCTTAAGGAATTGGAGATTTGGCTTGTTTCGGTCAGTTGACGAGAGGAACTGTTCCTGCGACGGGGGGTGGAAAGCAGGAGCCTGGACATCTGCGATCCAATTGAGTGAGCACAAGAATCTAGTGGTTTGCGGGCAGTGGTATGATCTTCAAACCTCCACCACTGGAAACTAATTGTATTGCTAGACCGTACCTTTACAGACTCGTTCCATCGTGCTCACTTGAGTACCATCCTCCATAGTATGCAAAGTGAAATCAATTTCAGGCAAGGGCTTCTTTTGTTTGACTGCGCGGATAGCATTGTCGATGTACTTTGTTTGATCGAATGGCTGTTGATTGTTCTCCATGGTGGCGATGATTTAAAGGCGGTTACAAGAGTGAGGAATATCAGGTATAGGCGGTTGGAAACGAGGGTTAGGAAGGGTAGCAAGACCCTGAGGGGTGGCGGCTGAGGGAAGATGACGAAGCCAAGACTCTGCGATGCCGTTAAAGTGACCCGTGCAATTCAACTTAGTTTCTAATCGATAGCGGCCTTGGTAGAGGCGGAGGTTGCGCGTTAAGATGTATGTTGGTAAGGCAAAGAGGTGGGTGTTAGAAGCTTAGGGCTGAGAAAGTGGGATATTCTGGAGGCAAGCGATGATCCGGGTTGCAAATTGCTGCAAGCAGTTGCCTGGAGGATCGCGAAATCGCGTGCAGGGGTAGGTGTCGACAGCGAGCGGGTTGAAGAGATCAAGTATATTGGTATAAGTTCCCGCAATGGCCTTGATCTTTTCAGGAGTCGAAAAGCCGTGGGACGAAGATAGTGCAAGCGGCTGAACAACTCATTCTTGCTTGATATGCGATGCGGCTCTGATGGGCTAGACTGACCATGCACTTAGGCTTCAGCGGGGCACATTCGGCAAGCGGTCACATGGATATAGCTTGGCGTAGTGGAGAGTCGATATAAGACTTCAGAACTTATTTTGAATTGTTCGAGGCTGAGTATTATTGACATGATTTGATTTATATGTTCACGGCTGTGGATTAAGAGAGAGGGGACTGATCTCCTACACTGTTTACGTTGTGGAGTCAACCCGGAGCATTCTCACTTGCAGGCCAAGACGGCTTATTAGTCCTGATAGCAAACTCTGGATTCGTGAACACGGAAAATAAAGGTTGAAACGCAGAGCTAAAGGGGCATTAAAGAATGCACCGAGCCAACTGGGCCGACACTTAGGGAGATAATCATTTCGAATTCAACATGTGCATCTTTGAGTCGCTAGAGCAGGTTGTTTTTATTTGGCCTCTGAGGATGTGCAGCTCAAAGTATGCTTATGATGGGATCGCTGAACGAGCCTTTACTTAATTCAGAAAATTGTACAGATTTTTTGTATTCCGCTCTGGAGGCCCAATGCCCAAGCAGAAGACCAATTAGCTGGCAACGGGTAAAATGAGTAACGCCTCGAATTTTGTTATGGATCCTTCTATTCCAATATCGCAAAGTGAACGGGATGATGATTTTTCCTTCTGCCTGGAGTGTTTCCGTGAGCTCCGCGTGATAAAGCTTGGCTACTGACTAGCGGCTTGGCATTTTTCTTTGTATAAATCTCGCCCTCCCCCCGTCCCTCTTTCTGCTCCTCATCCTAGTGCAAGGGCATACGCGTGTCAGTGAGGATTCGTCCGAGACCGTGTTTTTGCTAGTTGAAAACTACAACTATTTGACTGCTCCTGTTGGTCTTCGGATCGGCTGGGAATTTTTGGAAAACAACCTGTGAAGGCCTCTCTCAGAACCGCTTTTCGTTGATGTTTTCACCTTGTGTGAGACTCCAAGGAAGAGACTGCCATGATCACTGACGAGCCTTAAGAGAAGCCTTGCGTAGCTAGGTACATGTGTATTGAAGCTAACCTGCCTTGGTGACTAGCCCAAGGGCTGGACAAGCATAGGTAGCTCCATGTTCAAGTTTTGAATTAGCGTGTTGAGGTGAGGCACAACTGAGTAGCGGGGCGACGAGGGTGCCAAGTACCCTCCAACTTCACCATGAAGACGGCACTTGTCACCGGCGGTACGATATCCCTAAAAATTGCAATATGCTGATGCTACTTTCCTAACAATACGTGTAGCAACGGGTTTGCTTGGTCGCGAGGTCGTGAAGGCCTTTGAAGGTGCTGGATATGAAGCAGTAGGCACCGGTCTGACACGATGTAATCCACCCTCTACCGTCAAGCTCGATTTACTGGACACGGACGATGTAGTGAGGGTTCTAGATGAAGTAAAGTATGACGATCTTGTTGGACTGAGTGGAATACTAGAACAGCTATCTGATTGGTGATGAGGGTCATTAAAGGCCGGATGTTGTCGTTCACTGTAAGTTGAGCTTTCTTCCCACGACTTATCTAGGATGGAATTCCTTGGGTTCCTAGCCTCTTTGGTGCTCTTTAATGCTGATTGTATGTCTTGAATAGGCGCAGCAAACCGCTCTCCAGATTCCTGTGCCGCCGACCCAGATGCCGCACACGCCCTTAACGTAACAGCGTCAGGCAATCTCGCATCTACAACTTCCTCGCGTGGCATCTTTCTTCTCTACATCTCTACAGACTACGTCTTCTCCGGACGTCCTGGCGAAGCGCCTTACACAAATATCTCCACCCCAGATCCCTCGAATGTCTATGGTCAAACAAAGCTTGAGGGAGAGAAAGCGATATTGGGTGTGTCAAGCAGAGCGGCTAGTCGTGACGAAAGCGGCAAAAATCAGGGTCTACAAATCCCAAGCATTGTCCTCCGTGTCCCTATCTTGTACGGGCCCTGTGAGCCTTCCGAAAGCGCTGTGAATGTGTTAATGTCACAAGTATGGGCATCGCAGGAGATAAAGCCTTCTGATCCGAAAATTAAGATCGATGACTACGCCCAACGTTTTCCAACCAATACCGAAGATGTTGCACGGGTATGTCTTGATATCTGCAAGCTATACCTAAATCCTCCAACAGGAAAGGAGCTACCAATTATACTACAATTTTCTTCTGAAGACAAGATGACTAAATGGCAGATATGTGAGGCGTTTGGCGAGATACTAGGGCTACCGCTCGAGGGGCTGGAGCCGTACAAACCCAAAGAGGAACAACATGATGGCATTAAAAGGCCCTATGACTGCCACTTAGACACAGCCGCTTTGAAGGAGCTTGGTATTGATGTGAGCACTGTAGGATTTACGAACTGGTGGTATGTCTTCAATGTCGCACGTTTGGCCAGTACTTCCAGGATACTGACAATGCCCAGGAGGAGGGAAGTGCGTGCATTCAAGCATTAGGCCTTGCACTGCCCAATGCGTGGGTATCAGCAGTCATGTGTACTACTTTGGATACGAACACGATCCTCTACTTATAGAATCTGCGCCACACAATATATTACCCCTTCGCGGACTATTGCTCTCTCTCTCCTACTAAAGCTGTAATTCTCTATGTTATTAGACTAAGCAGTCCATGTTCTGTGCATTGTAGCTGAGACAAGAACTGTGCACGGTCATCCGCCCAACTGGAATCGCACCCACTCGCGTTGCTATATTAAAATGTTTTGGTAAACGGAACCTTCGTCTAGACGGATTCTGGCCCCAATTGATAAATCTATAGTCAAAATCCTGACCACGGACAATGACGTAGCATATTAATCCAATTGATTAGTAGACATCCGAGTCTAGAGTACCTAATAGATGTTTTCACGTGACATGGACTTTCCTCCGTCGACTGCAGGTTATCTCATGAATCAGACCCCGGGGAGAAATAGCGCCACGACGTAGCTAAGGGCTAGCGCTACACTTGTGGACCTTACCCTAGTCCTGTGGACTCCTGGACCAATTAGATCTCACCGAGAGGAATTTCTCCCCGAGGGTCTGAGAGCTTATGGGCCCTCTTTGTATGAGAACTTAATGTTTTTTGTTAGGCAACGACTCTTCCGTTACAACGCTGTATCTCGACCCTTTTATAACGTCTAGTTATTATAAAAATACTATAAGGTAGGAGCTCTTTAATTTCTCTATCTATTGCAATAAATAAAGACGTCGTGGCTATATTAGTTAGTCGTATTTTCGTTGGTTGTATTTTCATCGGTCGCAAAAATCGTCAGTCGCAAAACTCGTCGGTCGCAATCTTACCTCACTGCTCTGCTCGAAGCTCTGCACGAGGCTCTGCTCGAAGCTCTGCTCGAAGCTCTGCTCGAAGCTCTGCTCAAAGCCCTATACATTATATACTTCTCTACGTCTAATTATCTCTAAAATATTACAAGCTAAAAGC
>Ga0307507_10005289_pt1 | contig 21374 bp, 34 predicted proteins | sample 7_EM_MG_FD_207223 | JGI IMG/M metagenome (GOLD analysis project Ga0307507, IMG submission 207223) | Populus trichocarpa ectomycorrhiza microbial communities from riparian zone in the Pacific Northwest, United States - 7_EM | ecosystem: Host-associated > Plants > Roots > Unclassified | place... | reverse complement strand
TCGGTATTCCACCAAAGGACAGCCCGCTAAGCAGGTCAGTGACATTGGATGAGGTTTGGACGTGAGCTCCAGCGATCATCCTGAAAATGTACCAGTTTCGTATCGCGAGTAGAACTGTAGGCCCTTGCCGCGTACATACCTAGAGCATGCCAACGGTAATTCGAAACTCCCTGGGACAGACTGCACGACAATGTTGCTCTCCTTGACACCGCACTCCTTGAGCTTTGCGACCGCACCAGCAACCAGGGCATCGATAACAGTTTTATTCCATCGTGCGTGCACAATGGCGACGCGAAGAGCCGCACCGTCGTATTGGACGTCCGATTTTGAGATACCTTTGATCGTGGCGCTCATGGTCGAGCAGCGTGTGAATTTTTAAAGTCCAAAAAACGACACAAAGCACGGCTCTATAACCAACCACCATTATGGACGGAAATCTCGCCAGTATGTCCTGTAGCTGCAGTATAACGTCTTACAACCAACCCAGATTTTAGCGACTTACACTTTAATTCACTCTTTTTTAAGGAAACAATCCCACAACAAAGCCGCCGACGCGCTCAAAAAAGCCGCAAAAGCCGTCGTCATTCTTAAAGATGACATAGAAATAGAAGGTCCTCAATTAGACGAAATTATTCAAATTTGGAAGTCGATAAAGCAAAATGACAACACATCCTCGTGAGTGTCATCTCATCGGAGCGTAGACAACATCTCAATCAAAGGGAATCCAGCTCAGGCTCGGATTCGGACTGTACGCATATATCCATTGCATTGATGCTTTTTTTTCTTACACATTATGAAAGCATCTTCCGATTCTAGTGATTCCAGCGAATCAACTTCAAGTTCAAGTTCCCAGGAATCAAAATCAGCAAAAAAATCCTCTTCCTCGTCCTCGCCGTCATCCTCCAGTTCAGAGTCCGATTCTGACTTGAACACACAAATCAAGGATATATTTGCAGCAAAGAAGCCAGTACCATCTGGTATGCCCCAGTGTCTAATTATTTGATATTCACATGATTTCACATGGCCATTGTTAGAGCATTCCGATTCCAGTTCCTCTGGCTCAGGTTCTGAATCTGGTACGTTGTCAAGCTATGCACGAAATGAGAATTTACCCAAAGTTGGAAATTACTAGACGACGAATCCAGTGATTCTGCCTCACAGAAGGCCAAATCGGTTAAAAAGAAACTGGTCAAAACCAGGGCAAGTGAAAAGCATTCCAGCCAGACTCTTTCGTCCGCCAGCTCCTCCAAATCTACTTCCGAATCTGATAGCAGCCAAGCCATGAGTAAAAAAAAAGGGAAGGCCCCTTTAGTGGCAATGCTTGCACCGAAGAAAATCGGGAAGAGCGAATCGTCCGGCTCAGAATCTGACTCGAGCTCAGATTCGTCTCTCGGGGGAAAAAGTAAACCCTCAGTTGAAGTAAATTGCGTCAATGTGGGTGAACAAGATACCTACTACCAAGTCACGAAGAAGCGGAGAACTGGAGATGATGGTACGGCTGTTACGACTGCAACCACCGCCACTACCATCAAGGGGGAAAAAAGTTTAAATTCGACTGGATTTATCAAAAGCGCTAATAGCAATAAGAAAAACGGGCGTCCGACGAACGAGCGCTTTATGAGGGTAAGACCTGAAACCGTGGTGAACACCTTTATGGACAATCGTTACGAAGCCAAGGTATATTTCGTCCACTTTTTTTTTTTCGTGGCTTCGCTAGCCAAGCAGGTTACTTACGAAACTTACGAATGACATTTGCAGGCAGGGCCCAGTAATGATTATGGTCAACGAGCCCATTCTGATCTCATTGTTACTCGTGGGGCTGGTTTCCGAAAGGAGAAGAACAAAAAAAAGAGGGGGAGCTATAAAGGAGGCGAGATAACGGTCAGTGGTTTGCTCCGTGGATGATCCATATGTCGTACCAACCTTAATGTTCGACAGATGGAAAGTCATAGCTTTAAGTTTTCTTGATTGGTATGGCCAATGGCCAAAAAAACGTTGGTGGATCCACCCTGACCGAAGTAAGACAACGAACGCCTCGAAGCCCCGTCGTAGAGCTCAGATCTGAGTGACAGGGCGGCAAGGCATTGTTCTCCCTTCAAATTTCATGTGCAGATGTCTGTTAAATCGCGTCCAAGGTTCGGATGAATTTAACAACAATCCAATCTACGCAAATTTTTTCTTCCATCGATTTATTGTCCCATGCGTGTGCGCCAGAAAAATCATCTGAAACCAAAGAATGAATAATGCGAGCGATGTCATGATCCTGGTAAAGGACGAGTGGCGAATACCACCTGGAACTGGCCTGAAGTAAAAGCTTTCCTCGACCTGACATAAGGGCGGATAAAATTTCAATCGGAATATGAGGCAGACGGAAGGAAATGAGGAATCGACAATCGAACAAAACTTCGACATAATCAGGGCCGTTGTTTGTTTTCCACAAGTCCAAGCCGTCGACCAATAAATTCGTGACGTCGCGAAATAAAGGAGAATCTCTTGCAATTCGTAATAACTTATTGTTTTTGTCGAATGGAGGTTGTCTGGACGCCAACCATGCCACAGTATCTTCACTCAAAAGATCAGACACGCGGGTGACGTCCTTGATTTTTCCCCGACGATATACAACTGGCTTCCACAGAACGCCTCCTCCAGCGACGAACGGCTTGATTCCAGCAGTGAACGGGTCTGGGTTCCAGAGTTTCATTATGATTTGTTTCAAACTGAGTTGTCGCCTTCCTGCTTCAGATTGGAGTGACCCCCAAGGATAAAAAGAAATAGTTCGCAGAATGCGGATGACCATTCCTTGTTGTAGTAAGAATGGTTTGACATCTAAAACTGATGCCAGTGCCATCAAAAAAGTACCCGGTGGAGACGGGAGCCTGCACCTTTTCAGAATGCTGTCCACTATATAAAATTTAGCCAAGTGATAAAAACTGCTTTCACTCGCTTACCTTGGGAGTCAACATCTTCAAGCTGCGAGTGAAAAAAATTGACCGCGCCCCGCAGTGACTCAAGACCGGAGGTCAGATCAAGGGAAGCTGGCACAGATGAGAGAGATTTGTTGATACTTTCAACTTTTTCAATGATGTCCGGAGGAAGGTTAAGATGGTCTACGTCAGGCGTCCCGTCTATGAGGCGGCGTATCGCGTTTCGAATCGTAATGTGGGGTTGAAAGTTAGTTGGATCCGTGATATATTCCAGGTTGTTCTGCTCGCAAGTCGCGAGGATTCTATCCTAAATACACCTCTAGTCAACAGTTGAGAGACAAAGCTTGTGCAAGTACCTTGCCGACGTCCAGCAGGGGACGGACAATCCATTTACTCATGCCTTTGTGGCCAGCCCATGACAGAGAACGCTCATCTAATCCTGTGCCCATGCCCCACCTTCGACAAGCTCGCATGCCACCAGCACCAAGCTGAGTGGACCCCATTCCAAGCCGCATTAACGCAGTTTCGACCTGGTCATCGGCATGATGCCCCACTGCAAGGACATTAACGTCAGCACGCGTCAAGGTTTGCAACAGCAAGGCATAGCGGGCGTCACGAGCTGTCCGTTCAAACATGTCGCCTGGCGAAGGACGCGGAGGATAAGCCCCTTCGCCCCAGGGAATTTTCCTTGTGATATGCTCTACGCCTATTGATTGAGCAAACAACCTGCAGTGGTTAGCCATGTCTGAAGATTTTTTCTGCAAGTCATGGTCGACGGTGAAGGATATCACGCGTTGAGGTCGCAAAGAGGGACAGGGATGCTCGAGAAGATAGCGGTTAATCAAGAACAGTAGACATGTTGAATCAGGACCACCAGAATTTGCGACGGCTAGAGAGGTGGGTGAGTTGGGCCAAATCAGGCTGGAATGACTATCATCATGTTCACCAATCTTATTCAACCAACCAACTGGTGGCTTGGTTTTTTTGAGCATATGAGAGAATTCGACATTGCCGATTGCAGTTGGCTGGCCATAGATAGGCTTCATCCACATTGATAAGAACTGTTTAGTATTCAAACAAGTTACATACATAATACAAGCCAAACGCAACAATCGAAACTCCCACATCAACTTAGTGTCCCGTGTCCGTTATACAATAGCTGGTGAGTAGATAAAACCAATGGAGCATAGGTAACAGAAAGCATGGCATAGAAAGGAAGAAAGGAAAAGAGCGACAATACGTCGGGTGTGGGAAATACATACAATAGAAAGGTTTTTCCAAGGGGAGCAATGTAGTTCTTGCGATGAGACTCCCATTCAGTTCATTTCCAGAACCAATTTCCGAGTGGCGACGAACACAAAGCGTCGCTATCTGAATTCGTTCCTTCGGCTCGTTGGATTTTTCGTAAGTGGTCATAATATATTTTATTTTCTTCAATACCCGTATCCTTGCCCGCCACTTTGCTGCTGCTGCTGAGGACCAGGACTAGAATGGCGCATCACACTTTGGTGCATTGCCTGGGTTTGTTGTGTAATGCCAAACTGTGACCCTATGCTCATGCCCATCTGCAATTGCATTTGCATCATAGGAGTAATCTGGGGCATTTGATATGGAAGGGCGCTTGGATTGGCACCCATTCCAAATGGGTTTTGCGCCCCCTGTTGAAGACCAGTGGTGCTCACGGTTGCTGCTTGTAGAGATGGGGAGTGGATAACGGAGTTTGACTGAGAGGGCGGGGAAGCACTTCCCGTCGCTTGCATTTTTTGCATCGCTTGAAGCTTTCGTTGAAGATGAGCGACGAGCGCCGAAAGATAAACATATTTCTCACTTCATAAAATGCAAAATCTTGCAAGAGTGATGTTCTTGCGGGATGTGTATGAAAGATCCGTAACATCTCTTGACCGGCATCTGGAAGGAGCTCTTGGGTATCTCGTGAGTTGGTTACAGGTTTACGCTCTTGTGTGTTACTGTGGACTCCTCCTTCAATATTTCACTGCATTGAAGCAGAGCTTAGCACGTACTTTAATTTAATATGGCGAAGGTTGAGATTGGGGATGTCCCGAACAAAAATCCACCTGACTTTGAAGACACCTTTCCATTTATCCGACGCCCAGACTGTGCTACTCCTTGTATAGTCAACCTAAATATAAGTTTTCAGCACAATAAAAGTCCTTAAAATCCCACGCTTACAGGTGTCAACATCTCTGCCATCCCACAGAAGTGGCCGCTAGCGTTGACACTGAAGAAGAGGTAAATGGGTCCCCGCCCTGCAGTTTCCTTGAATGCCTTGTCCAGCCTTTTATTCCCCGGGTCTGTTGAACTCCAGATTTCGTACTTGAGGGATTTATGCACATCATCCTCAGTGTACGACTTGATGACAAAATATCTTGCCTATAAGGCGGATCACGTAAGATGTACGTACATCCCAAAGACATGTACTCACAAATTGTGGTCGTGTTTCAAAGTTGGCAGGATTATACCCTTTGGTTGCGATCAGAGAGGGCACGTCAATCGGCGTGTTTACGAAGGCTTGAGTCGGTGTTTGTCCAGAAGGCACAGTTTGTTGAGCTCCATTGCTACTGAAGGACGTCGTGACACCCAAACCTGGCCTTTGAGAGGAGCCCTGCTGTTGGGGCAGATACTGTTGGGGAATGGAAGGCACATTTTGAACTCCACCGCTCCCACTCCCACTTTTGCCATGTCCACCCTGCTGTTGATATCCGTATTGGAGATTTGAGTTGGACAGACGGCCTCCAATCGCCCTATCCTTCTGCTCCCAGGTGCCACCCACCATTTGTGCACGTTCGTCTCGCTGTTGAATCTGGTGGTGTTGTTGACCCTGAAGTTGCTGATGGTTATAACCAGAAGCATTGGCGAGGCCTCCACGTCCGGCCTGTGACAAGGGGGTCGTCCGACCATCAAAGTCAGTGACCAGCTGAAGTTTGTTCCCGTTCCCGGCGCCGCCGTTTCCGTTCCCTCCAGTACGTGGCCCTGGTGCAAGGGGATGACTGGAATTGAAACGTGGCGGGTGAATGTTCTGACCAGTCTGTTGGTAGTTACCATAACCATGGGGCATTTGAACAGTATTGTGATTGCTCGCAAGCTCCAGTGCAGATAGAGCACGCTGGACATCATCAATAGCACCATTATCATTTCCAGCTTGGTTCGCCTGGAAGTTGGATGAACCAGAAGTGATCCAGTCATTCCGAGATGAACGTCCGATGGGACTGTTACCATATTGGTTGTTCTGTTGTCTTAGATAGTACTCTTCCTCGTATGCATTGAGATCTTCGGCATCGTAGGCATACTCATCTTCCTCCGCATGTTCTGTTGGATCCGGAGGGCTCGAAGTTTGGGAGTGAGCGGGACCGGTAGCCTGGAGGGTACCAGAGCGTTTGAGGCCTGATTGGCCCATTTTGCGAGGGCCGCTAACAGCGGCTCCGTAGGTAAGAGATACATGGCGGCGGACGCCGGAGGCGGCAGGAGGAGGTGAAGGAATGGGAGGGTTATTGATGTGTGGCGAGAGGGGTGGATTACTAGACTGTGATTGTGCTTCCGTAACTTGCTGATGCTGAACTTGCTCAGGAGGCTGCTGTTATAAAACGAAAATGAATAAAATGTGAGGGAAAAAGCTCAAGAATGACCTCGTCGTCCTGCACGGCGTACTCCCCAAAGTTCCACGGCTCCTCGTCACCTTCGTGACCAGCGATTGCGGCAAGACTATTCACCGACTTTGGTGTCAAATTGCCAGACTTTGAACCTTGAAAACCTAGGACAAGAAAGATCAGAGACCCGGTACGACATTCGCAGAAAGTGAGAAACGAAGTTGATTCACGATCAACGATCGGAAGGTCTGATAAAGGATCGAAAAAGTGGGCGTACCGCGATGATAACGGGTAGGAAGAGAGCTCTGCCTGTGAAGAGAGGTCTTCTCGCCTACAGCACCGACGCCGCCAACCCAATCTTGATCAACGACCTCATCGTCATTCCAGTGCGCCTGTTCTTGAGTCTCCTCGGATATGATGTCCTTTGCAGCGGCGCGTGCGGTTCGCGAGGAAGCAGAGATGGTGTGGTGACGCCTAACGCCTCCGGATGAAGGAGGAGAAGAAGGGATGGGAGGCAGGGGATGAATTGGCGAGGACATTGGAGTTGGGATGGTGATGGAAGGGAAAAAAAAAAAAGACACACGCTCCTTTCTGATACAAGATACTTTACATATACTATAACCCTGATCAACGCTCTCTCTTTCAACCACCCATGTTGTCTACCTTTGGTCGTGTTCCACGCGCCGCCCCGCTCTCAGCTTCGTTGGTCCGCTCAGCACGTTCTCGCAGAGCTTTCTTCGCCACCGAATCTACCACCTCCATACCACCTTTGTCGAGGACACGCAAAGTCGTTCGCATCACCGCCTTGACCTGTTTATCTACTATCATTGGAACTTGTACCCTTGCCGTAGGTATTCTGGTACATGATGCTTTCACCTATAACAACAAGCACATCGATCGCGTTCCCATCAATCCCCTTGCTTTGAGTCCCGAACGCGGCGGACCCAAGAACCTTCCCGTCGTGAGGTCCCAAGTCGACGATGAGGAGGATGAAGAGGCAAGGCGACTAGCTGAAAAACCAAAACTCGTCATTGTTGGAGGAGGCTGGGGCGTACGTCGTCGCATTCGCCCTCTCTCTCCCTTACGGTTTCTCACCTACACGTCCAGGCTATGGGTGTTCTCCAAAACTTGCACCCAGGAGATTACCATATAACAGTCGTTTCAACAGAAACCTTTACCACGTTTACTCCTCTTCTGCCCTGTTTGTTTCTTCCCTGTCTCTTCTTTGACCTGAATTTCATGCATATTCTAGCCGCCGTTGTAGGCACAGTTCAAGTTCGCTCTCTCGTCGAACCTATTCGTAAGATTATCGCTCGTCTCCGCGGCCACTTTGTTTCAGGAAAAGCTGTTGACATCGTCATGTCCGATCGCCTTCTCGAAGTCGAAACAACGTCAACTACTGGCAAAAAGGCTAATATTTACGTTCCGTACGAGCTATTCCCATTCTTTTCTCCCTGACGATGAGCAACTTGCTTCAAGTTACGACAAACTCGTCATTGCCGTTGGCTCATCTTCTAGCACACACGGCGTTCCAGGCTTGGAGAATTGTTTCCAGCTGAAAACCATTGGGGATGCTCAGGCCATTCGCCGCCGTATTATGGGTACGTTCTATATTATCGTTGCAGGTCCTTGCCCTCAATCTTATGTTTTAGACAATTTCGAAGCTGCAAGCTTGCCAACCACCTCTGTTGAAGAGAGAAAGCGCCTGCTTAGTTTCGTAATATGCGGAGGGGGACCTACGGGCGTCGAAACAGCTGCGGTGAGTTCCAACCTTTTTCCACTGCCCTATCATTTAATTGTGTCAAATTCAGGAAATTTACGACTTTTGCCAAGAAGATATCATGAATTATGTTTGTAGGCTTTCTTCGTGTCGTTACAAGTAGAAGTTGACGCCGTCGCAGTTTCCGAAAATCTGCAGGGAAGAAGTCTCTATACATGTTATACAGTCAAGAGAACATATTTTGAATACTGTACGTCTCCCCAAACCTGATTGTCGTTTTTATTAAAGGTATGTCCAGTATTCGGAAGCCATTTCTAAATATGCGGAAGTTAGTATTTATTTGCCAATTTTTGAGAGTTCGTTAGTTCTGATCCTTGTGCGGACAGGAAAAATTTAGCCGTGACAAAGTTGATCTTGTAACATCCGCTCGGTTCGGACGTTCTTTTCACCCTCTGACTTTGACCTTATCCTCCGCTCAGTGTCGCCGCCGTCACCCCCGACCATGTCATATATACCACCCACTCAGCTGATGGCAAGACCGAACAACACTCTATCCCAACAAACTTCGTCTTATGGTCTACGGGGATTGCCATGAATCCGTTCACGAAGCGCGTGTCAAGCCTCCTCCCCAATCAAGCACATAAGCGAGCCATCGAGACGGATGCCCACCTACGTGTGAAAGGTGCCCCGTTAGGCGAGCTGTACGCAGTGGGAGATTGTGCGACCGTGAGTCATTTTATTTGTACTCGGACTCTGAATTTGACGTTTGACGTGAAATCGATAGATCGAGACCTCAATTGTAAGCCACTTTATGGATCTCGTCGAGGAAGCGGATCAGGACAAGAATGGGAAAATTGACTTTGGAGAATGGCAACACATGGTCAAGAGGATTAAAGCACGGATTCCAATGGCTGAAGACCACTTGGTTGAGGTAAGGTCGGCTCTGATATACCTTGGCAACCAGTTTCTGACGCTCATTGTGTTTTGCTCATAGGTCAAGCAACTATTCCAAATGTACGACACGGATGCAGACAACAGCCTCTCCTTGAATGAACTAGTCAAACTCTTGGAGGAAATTGGGAACAGAATCACCTCCCTTCCTGCCGTACGTTCTGTCATGTTTCATTTGTTTCCCTGCCGTTGACGCAGACGTATCTCAGACCGCCCAAGTGGCGTCCCAGCAAGGTAAATACTTGGGGACAAAATTGCACAAGCTCGCTCGACAGACTGCTATACTTTCGTCGGACGAGGCGCCTACCGCAGCCATCGGAGTCGTTTCTGACGAAAGCATTTCCAGGCCATTCCGCTATCTTCACCTTGGAAGTCTGGCTTACATTGGAAATGCGGCTGTGTTCGACTTTGGAAAGTATTCGCTAATGGGTGGCCTGCTGGCAATGTACGCATGGAGGAGCATCTACTGGAACGAGCAGGTTAGCGCAAGGACCAGAGCACTTCTGATGATTGACTGGATCATCCGGCAAGATCTATGTTATACTTGTTTTACACGCTGGTTTGCTAACATTGGCTCTGTTTAGCGGTATCTGGGGTCGCGATTTATCGCGTCTTTGAGTGGTTTCAACAATCATGTTGTCATTCGGGTGATGGGCCAATTCTACGTAGTCCATGTGTGATGACGCCATTTCCAAACCCGTACTCCACCTTTCCGCCTTCCCTCTCCATGCCATTCCGGTCCCGCCTTCCAAACTTCCACATAACCCTTTCCTTCCAAGAGTTGTCGAATCGCACCTCCGTGCAGGAGGTCCCCAAAAAAAACTAAATATTCAGGCCACTCATGCTTCCATGGGTATCCTCGCACGCCGACTGACGGTGAACCGGGGATCGAGGTTGGAAATGGAGAGAGTGGGAAGGACTGGTTGACTTTGTCTGGAAAATAAGTGCTTAGATAAGTCTGTGGTGATGCGTAAAATATATCCGTCTGGTCATGATACGACGCCAGATCCTGGTGTCTGCTGCACCGTCAATAAACTCATCCTTTGCAGCCAACTGATGTGGATTTGCTTACCGAGATGGGGGTTCGCAGCCAAGGGCCCACATCCGTCCGTCAGCCAGCTCCTTGCGATGGAGATATGCATAGCCTGGTGTGGAATGACAGGGCATTAGGAACCCAATGGTGGTCTGGTTGAGCTCTTCGTGCGGGAGGGATCGGAAGTAGGCGAGGACAGAGATCGGCGCACTGCAGTAAAACAGCACAACGTAGAGTGACGCCGGAAGTGTTAGGAGCAGCAGAACGAGGTGTTTTTGTTTGATGGGAAGATATCCCGCCCTATTTGATGAACTGTTCAACTCCAGAAGCGATCTTGCGGCCATTACATGAAGGAGCGGCAAGAGAGGGTGAAGAAAACGCCATTCTTTGTGCCCAGCGAGTGAATATACAGTGATGGACCAAAGGATGGTTTTCAACATGACTTGGAGAGCTCGGCTCTTTTGGCTTCTGCCAGTTAGGGTGCACCACATCCCATGAATGGAAAAAGGCAGCGCAGTAGTGCAAAGAATGGGCAGAGCTTGCGTGACATAATAATGCCAGGGATTGGAACCGTAGAACAGGGAGACGGACGACAAATTGGTGAGCAGGAAGTTGAGAGGAGTGAATATTGCTCTGCCGTAGTACACAGAATCAATTGAGAATTGAAGTAATAGAGCGATAGTTCTTTAAGAATGATAAGTTTGGAACTCTTTAATGGAACATAAGACTTACGCAACCATGGTAACCCGACGAATGATAGACAAGATAATTTTGGTACGTTTTCTGAGTATCCACAAAAGGCTTCCATATAGATAGACCCAAATCAAAGCGTTTGTGGGTCGAATGAGACAAGCAAGAGCGCTAAATAGGACCGTCTTTTCTAAGCTAGATCCAGTAGGAATGGAATGTTGATGTGCAACGTGACTGGGGACGAACCTACGGATCACTAATCGATAATTGGGATGGGAGCTAGCATCCCACGGATAAAACGAGAATGCTATTGTTGAGAGTGAAGTTTCGAGAGAATTGGAGAAAGACCGGGACAGCGCTAGAGCGTGAAAGAATGAGCTCAATGATAGCAGCAGCTAGATGAATTTCTTTCAAACAGTCCGAAAAGCCGGATGTCAGAAAACCGCACCGCAAGAGGAACGGCATCTACACCCAACACAGTGCGGGTGAGTTTGCAGAGCCAGATATCTGTGCCAGCCGCCAAAAGACCATGTAAAATCTTGGGACCGAGGATCTGGCGATGTTGAGAACACAAACAAAGATTTATAAAATAAGGCACTTGCCAAGAACCAGTCCCCAAAATATGCAGAGTCAGCAAGACGTGTGACGCGCAATAGCCAGAATATTGGGACATTCAAAGCTGGGTATATAAAACTTCGAATTGGATGAGGTGATAACCACTCCCAAGTGAGATGACCGTAGCCAAATACGAGATGATGAGCTGGTTCCAGAGCCTGAAAGTACTCGTCTGGTTGAAAGAATGTAATTGTGGCCAAGGCGATGAGGACTCGAATTGTCAGAGCTAGCTTTGTTGAAGATTGCATTGAAGACTATTTTTAGAACAACAATGGGACTCTATATAAAAGCAATGATATTTTTGAATCATCCAATTCTCTTTTTTTTCTCTCTCTCTCCATCTTATTTGGCCAGGTGCCTCCCTCGTTCACTCATGTCTTTTCTTCTTTCTTTAATTCCTCTCCTTGCTCTCCTTGCTGCAGTCAATTCAGCCCCTGCTCAGCTCTCTTACGACCAACTCATACCAAGGACCGCTGCAGCCCCGGATTTTCTTAAACAAAATGGGCTTGATGCCCAGAAACTCAACTCCCAGTTCGCTTCCATGAAGCCAACAGATTCATGTCAAGGTTCGTTCTACTTTCATGTCACTGCCTTTTGTTCTAATCGCACAAATAGATGGTCAGATGGCCTGTGTCACCTCAGCTTTTGCTCAATGTATTGGTGGAAAATGGTCGTTATCTACATGCAGCTCAGGTCTGACCTGCTATGCCCTTCCCCTCGTAAACAAGCCTGGTACCAGCCTTGTTTGTGACACACCTATGGATGCTGCAGCCCGTTTCGCTGCCACTGGCGTTGATGGTGGTGTAACAGGCACAGTGCCTCCGGTTCAAGGCAACAACAGCACGTCTGCTCCCACTCCTTCTGGAGTAGATGACTCTGTTGACGATGACTGTGATGACGACACGTCGAGCACTGATGACGCCGACGGTGACGATTGTGACGAGGGTGATCATAGCGCTGGTGCCTCGCAGATTCCTGACGACCATTGCGAGGACGATGACACTACGTCCAGTGTACCCCTTGCAGCTCCCCGGACTGTCAAATCAGCCAGCCAGTCTCGTACTGTTACAAATGCGTCCTCCACCCCGACAATTGCAAGTCAGGCGAACGCACTAGCTCCCACCACCATATACCTTACTTCACAAGCGTCTGCTTCCACAACTCCATCTGTCATTCTGCTTAACCGCCGCCAAGCTCCCAGCACTTTGCCTACTCCGCACCCTGCGACAACAACCGCCCTGACGAGCTCCACACCCCTATCGACCTCTTCCAGCAGCGCTGCCATTGTAACGCCAACAGTTGTAATTGGTACAGATGGGATTGTTACTGTGACTGTCGTCTCTACCGTCTTTGTTTCCGCCTCCTGCGGTATTCCTTCAGCCTCTGCAACCCTTTTTTCAACTCCCAGCGCCATTACGATTTCTTCGGCCATCCCCCCTGCTGTCACTTTGACGTCTCCCGCAATTACGTCCTCATCAGCTTCCTCCGTGTCGATAACTGCCACTCCCTCTGCCACTGGCGTTATTATCCTCTCTGTCCCTCCAACCGCAAGCGGCACATCCATCAACGGCAACGCAGGTGGTGGACTGACTTTCATCAGCCAGGTGGCCACCCCCCCTGCCGCACCTTCCCCGACTGGCTCATTTAACCTTTCGGAGCTGTTGACTGCTACAGTGGTTTCCTCGTAACGATCTGAACCATAAGCAGTAATGAACACGAACCGGACAATATTTTCATGTAGCAATTAGGATTATCATTACAATGTAGAATTATTGCACAAGTTATTATCGTTTTCGTTGACAATTGAATTGCATCATTTGTGCACTCCCGTGACGCTTGTGGTCCGCCCATCCGAGTCATGAGTTCGTTCAGAGAATCGCCGACCCCCAAATGTCCTCCACGACCGCCCTGCCTGGGTATCGAGAAATACGTGCTACTCTCATTGAACGGGATCGATCGCTTCGTCGAGAAAATTTACGAGTCAAAGCGCTCACCTTGAACGAAATCAAGGCTGATGAAATCTTACGGCGCATACGCGCTGATGAGGAGGCTACAATATGGAAAGAGGAGCATGCATCAATTCCTCATCCTTTTCCCGGGATGGAATTTTTGACTGGCGAGTATCTGGATCGCATTTGAATGTCAGGATGTGCGACTGATGGATGCCTCCCAGGCAAGAGTATTATCGTCCGCACCAAGATATTCGAGATCCTCAGCAAGGTTCACGTTTACCGCATAGTGAACTCCTTAGAAGAAGCTTGTTCATCTCCTTGCAGATGCCAAAAGGCGCGCTCCTTCATGCACATCTAGATGCGATGGTCAACGCTGAGTTTCTTCTCAAACTCGCGCTCAAATATCCTGTTTTCCACGTTCGGGTTCACCAACCCCTGACCGTTGCGAACCTGCCCACCAACTTGCCCGAATTTAGGGCTTTATCCGAGGACCTCTTCACCCATAGTGCCAGTTTAACGGACGCAGGTTATGCTATTGGAACATGGATTCCCATTGGGAATGCTCGGCAGTCTTTCGACGCTGAGTTCGGTGGACCAGAAGGCTTTGATAAATGGGTCTTAGCCGCAATGACGATTAACCCTGCAGAAGCTTACGGAACCCACAATACCGTTGCGAAGGTTCGCCCAGGCCTACATACAACTACATGGGATTTATTGAAGCAATTGGACAGATATGGCAAAAGTTCACCAGCACTTTCATCACGTCCAATGTCCGTCTTTCCTCCATCTACATGCAATCGTTTAGCCTCACAAAGAACAGGGGTTGATTCACTTCCAGCCATTGTTTGCAGAGTATATAAAGGAGTTTTTTCTTTCTGCAATTGAAGATGGCATCTCGTATATTGAAGCCAGGATCAACTTTCTGCGCAAGTGTGTTTTACCTTTGAGGAAGCGAGATCAAGAGGACTGACCTATCTCGGAAGGTTCATGGTTGGGGCGGACGGACGAGAGAATGTCCCTCATCGCGAGTGGCTACTTATGTTTGATCAAGTTCAGAGTGAAATCAAAATGAAGATGAAGATTGATGGGCGTGAAGATGCCTTTATTGGAGCCAAAGTCAGTCGTTTTGGTAAATCTGAATGCTTCTTCTCTAAACTTTGGCATGCTCAGATCATCTATTCTACCATACGTTCCATCACTCCAGAAGAGCTAGAGTGGTACTTCGAGGATTGTATTGCCTTGAAGAAAGAGTTTCCACATATCATTGCCGGTTTGTATCTTCTCGTTGCATTTTTTTTTGATTGCTGACTTCCTTGCAGGATTTGATCTCGTTGGGGATGAAAACGTCCTGAAGCCGCTCATCTACTATATTGAACCTCTTCTCCGCTTTCGCGAGCGTCAGAAGGAGGAGGGCGTTGATATACCCTTCCTCTTTCATGCAGGAGAAACGCTGGGTGATGGAACTGACGCAGACGTAAACCTTTACGACGCAATCTTATTGGGAACAAAACGGATTGGTCACGGGCATGTACTCTTGCGTTGAGGAGTCGCGCTAGGCTGACGGTGGTGTAGATTTTCCTTGGTAAAGCATCCAGAACTTGTCAAGATTTGTCGTGAGCGTGGAATTGCTGTTGAGGTTTGTCCGATATCGTACGTCGCTGCTTCTTGCTGGGCCCCCACGTCTGACCGAAGCTGAATAAAGAAACGAGATTCTGGTACAGTTTATCTCAGCCAATACTTCGATACGCTAAAGAGACTTGATAGCGATTAACATCGTCAATGCCGATGCATCCACTCCCCGCGCTGATGAATAATGGAGTACCGGTTGCGTTGTGCTCCGACGACCCGGCAGTATTTGGCAACATGGGACTCACTTTTGATTATTACCAAGTCTTCGTGTCCAGTGAGTTATGCGGATTGAGCACTCTGGGTGGGCTTGCGCGAGACAGTATAGATGTAAGAAATCATTAACTGCAGTAAACTATTCTGACACATGGCAGTTTTCCATGCTGAACAATGAAGAGAAAAGGCAGGCTATCGCTGGGTGGGAGCGACGTTGGAGGGATTATGTGAATTATATTGCCGCGTTAGTATGATACATTGTATACACATATTTGTACACCTATTCTTGCTGGCGTCGTCCGAGGGCAAAGCATCGTCCTTCTCTTGAACTTCAACCACCACCACCACCGTCGTCCTCGTCGTTGACGCTGTCGTTCAAAGGTATGTACAAGCAGTCCGTTCACCGTCGCCTCCTCCTTCCTCGCCCCCCCTCACATCCCTCCCTACCCCTCCCATCAGACTACACTCTGCGCCTATACTCCCCAAGCCTAGTCTTACCTGGCCTCGCACCCCCAATCCGTCTCAATTGAACCTTTCTGTAAACTAAATTGGCAATGCCAGACGCTGACTCAAATCGCAAGAGGTCCCGCTCTCCTTCTGATAGTGAGCAACAGAAGCACCACAAGCGCGCAAACACAGGAGCAGCTGCCTCTTCGGATGAGGTTACAGCCAATAGTACGGGCTCCATTTCTCAATCTCCCGCTGCGGACATAACCATGACCGATTCTTCTGCTCCTGCTGCTGCTGCAGACGGCAATAATTCCTCGTCCAAATCAAAGACGGATTCTGCCGATGTCAAGCCTTCCGATGGCGACAAAAAGGACTCGGTGACCACTTCCGGAGAACCCTCAACTTCAGCTACGACCGCACCTCCTTCAGCAAACATTCATATGAGGTGCCTGATTGTTACTCAAGATGCTTCAATCATTATCGGAAAGGGCGGATCTCATGTCAATGAAATCCGCGAGAAGAGTGGTGCTCGGGTTATGGTTTCTGAAAGTATTCCGGGGAACCCAGAACGAATTTTGAATGTCTCTGGGCCCCTCGATGCAGTTTCCAAGGTCCGTCCACGGTATCCCGATATAATTATCGTGTCTCACGAGAGATCAGGCCTTTGGTCTCATTGTTCGCAGGATTAACGATGAACCGTTTGACGTACCCTCCGTACCTGGCAGTCGAGCGGTGACAATCAAGTTTATGATTCCGAACTCTCGGATGGGATCCGTCATTGGTAAACAAGGGTCAAAAATTAAGGAAATTCAAGATGCTAGTGGGGCTAGGTTGAATGCGAGTGAGGGTATGCTTCCAGGGTCTACGGAGGTGAGGCTCTTGGGTTCTTGGCAGCTGCTTTGGTCACTCACCGCTTTTACAGCGAGTTCTTAGTGTGGCGGGCGTTGCAGACGCCATTCACATTGCAACATACTATATTGGAAATATTCTTATCGAAGCTCAAGAGCGAATGCCATCCTCAGCAAATTCGACATACCGTCCTTCGAGTCACTCCCGTCGACCCACACAAGGTGGATCATCTTATGTCCCAGGATATGCATCAAACCCCTATCCACCTCCCCACAATCCTCCTCCGCAACAGCTGCAGACGCAACAAATCTATATTCCGAATGATCTCGTTGGGTGTATCATTGGAAAGGGAGGCAGCAAGATAAACGAGATCAGACATATGAGTGCAAGTCAGATCAAGATTATGGAACCTGGGGCAGTAGGCGTGGGAATGAACGGGGCTCCCGCGCCTGCTGGAGGTGAGGGTGAACGGTTGGTAGTTATCACTGGACAACCCGCCAACATTCAAATGGCAGTACAACTTTTGTATCATGTAGGTTTTTTTTTTTTGCCAAAGAGTTTCCTCTGAAGAATCATCACAGCGGTTGGAACAGGAAAAGCAGAAACAACTCCGCGCACCTGGGTCGAGTTAGATGACGAGTTGAAGTTGTTTTCTTCACTTGGTGATTCACTGCACTATGGCATTTTGAAATCAAATTACTTGTGAATTACATAATCACGAATAAATTTTTTTTAAAAAAAAAAGAGAAAAAGCATTCCCAAGTCATACCTCGATGGCACCGACCAACGTGCTCAAGACCGATGTCAAAGGCAAGAGAAAAGTCGATGATATGGACGTGGATGAAGGGATTCCAAAACCCAAAAAGAACAAGCAGCGAGTGCTCCTCCTATCCTCGCGGGGGATCACACATCGAATGAGGCACCTTATGAACGACATGGAGACTCTGCTACCTCATGTAAAAAAAGGTATGGAAGGAGCCGCATTATTACTCGGGAACTCTGCTGACGGGATGTTAGACTCCAAGCTGGACTCGAAATCTCAGCTTCATCTGCTACCCGAGTTGGCAGACTTGAACAATTGCAACAACACGCTCTACTTTGAGGCGCGGCGTCACGAAGATTTATACCTCTGGGCTGCAAAAACACCGAATGGGCCGAGCATAAAAATGCATGTACAAAATGTACATACGATGGACGAACTCAAGTTGACGGGGAATTGTTTGAAAGGCAGCCGGGGGTTACTGAGCTTTGATCGAGGATTTGAAGATACGGAATGGGGACGGTTAACTAAGGAAGTGTTTACGCAGGTGAGTCACAATCTTTAGGATGATTGAGGTAGAAGCTAAGGGCGTTGCAGATCTTTGGGGTGCCGTCGACGTCAAGGAAGGCAAAACCTTTTATTGATCATGTGCTAACATTTTCGATTTTGGACTCAAAGATATGGTTTCGCAATTTTCAGGTATGAGAAACGGAAACGGAAAAGATCAGAAACTCACGAGGATATGTAGATTATTGAAAAGGACCCATTACAGCCCAATGGTCCACCACAGATGACGCTTGTGGAGATCGGGCCACGGTTCGTACTAACGCCGATTCGAATATTTGAAGGGGCATTTGGAGGGGCGACGGTGTTTTCCAATCCTGGTGAGTGGCGTTGTGCTTGCGATGATGCATTGCCTAATTGCCGTTGGCAGAATTTGTATCTCCTGGAGCGGTGAGGTCGGCAATTCGGAGGGAGAAAGGCGGGAAATACGGTAATAGAAAAGATGGAGAAGAAGAGTTGGAGAGAAGAAAGAAGATGCGACAGAGAAACCAAGACGAATTGGCAGTGGCAAAGGTATTTGCGTGAATGGAATAAGGCTTGGTTTTGTGTTTTCGATCCTGACAACCACTCGACTTATATTATCTCCTTTTTCTCCAGATGTAAGTACGGTGCTGTGTAAATACTTCTCGCACATTCCTGGAAAAGAGGAATCATTGGTACAATTTACAGATGTCATTTCTACGCTGATGCGGCTTCGGGTGGGTTAGCAGAGCTGAGGCCCTCCACACGAACATCATATCCATAGCCACCCCCCGGTGCGCCTGGGACATCCCCAGGACCGTCGTAATGAAGCTTTGAAATATCATAGTTTCCTATTATCATGTCAAGACACGAAAGAAAGTTATCATGGAGCATATCATACCGATGAAGTGCCAGCCGTCTTCTTTGACATGGTACAGGTTACACGAGTTACCAGAGAAGGCGTCGCGGTGGCCTGCTGCATAGATACTTCGTCTTCCAAGTTCCTGAGCTTCAGCATCTGTCAAGTCCCAACGGTAACCTTGATCTAGAACACCGTATGCAAAGGTACTTCCGGAGCCTACTGAGAAGAGGTCACCCTTGAGACGAGTACCATCTGAGTCAACATAGAAAACTGCAGGGCCCTGATTAAAGTTAACAAAGAGATCATGAATAACAACAACGGAAACGTACTGTCTTATCCCAACCACAAATCATGGTACCCTGATTGAAGGTTAGATAAGTTCCGGAATAAAATAATGACGGATGATTACCATGCTCAATCCCATTCCCTTGTAGCTGTATACCAAATTACTCAAGTACTTGCTGGCTGCTGATACGGAGATACGTTCCCTATTTCGAAGTTCGTGTAAGCGGCAGTGCATCCCTAGATACGTCTCCCAGTATTGACAGTCGGCTGAGATAAATATGTTATGTTTGAATTAAATCCATAAAAAAAATCGTACAACATTACGCACCTGCACCACCAGCCATAGTTCCAAGAAGATAGGGATTGATTTCTATGACTTTCTTCACGGTTCCCGAGGCTGTCGTTTACTTAGAGCGCGGTTCCATAGATGTCAAGTATGTTTCTCACCGACATAGCTTCCCGCAGTAGCTCTCGAGTCTACTGCGACAATCACGCCGCCTTGGAAACGGAAAGCAAGGGTAGTAGTTCCATGTTGAATTTTAATTCTGCAATTTGGATCGGCGTGATCATCTGTGTGCATTCGTAAAAAGGAGGTGGGCTATAAATTTATTTCTGGGGGATAAGCAAAAAAAAAAAAGAATTGAATAAGAGTCGCTCACGTCTGCAACGTCAGGGATAGAGAAAGTTGGTACACCCATCGCGATATTCCCAAAGCCTGCCTCGGATCCCCAAGTTGCATCTGAAAAGTTGCCCTCTTCTGGATTGCGCAGCTGAGTGGTATTACTAGAGAAACGATTAGCGAAAGAGTTCATGATTATGTAGAACTTGTCAAGTCAAGGACGAGCAACTTGAAAGTGACGCGTCTCGCGTTCAGTTTGGTCGTGTTTGGCAAGAGCTTTCGTAGTCTACTTCGGTATAAAAGAACGCAGGTATTTGTGAATATAATTATTGGGAATACCCACTCTCAGCGCATCACCGATGCCCATGTTCATCCGATGGATATATTCCTCCTTTGCCTCGCCCTCAGTTATTCTCTTGTAATCAACGTAAACAAGCACCTCTTTCACTTCATTACCCACCCCATCCCTCGGCGTAAACAAAATGCTGAGGTGCTCTTTAGCGTAGCTCCGTGGGACACCTTCATACCGGTCAAGGCTTTCTTCATCGCTTTCACTGAGTTCATACACGATCGCATAAACGATATCGCCTGGGGATGGTACGATGTTCGCGTAACCGCGTACGCTGATGATCCACCGCCTATAGGAGGGCACTTAGCAGGAGATATGACGCTGCGAGATACCGTACCAGTCCTTGAGCACGCCGACGCCAATGAATTTGCTCTCTGGGCAACGTCTCTTCATCTGATCTAGCCAGAAATTACTACCATATCCAAAGTAGCATGTGGCCATTGAAGAGAGTAGAATTACATAAGCAGTCAATCCCGATTTTATTTACGTAAATAAATTTGTTCCTCTCTCTTTGACCAAGGATCTATCGTGAGGTCAACCTCTTCAATTATCGCATAAATGGCAGATGCTCGTGGAAAAGCCTGGCCTCTGGCCGATGCTGACCTCACAAACTCGGTACGTTCCTCCTTAAGGAAACAAAAAAAAGATAATTAAACCTACGTCCCAGATCCTGGACCTGGTTCAGCAAGCTGGCCAGTACAAGCAGCTGAAGAAAGGCGCCAATGAAGGTCTGTCATCCGATTTCCTTGCCCACCACAATCAATTTATCCTTTTGGTGTACAGCTACCAAAACCCTTAACCGCGGTATCGCGGAGTTCATCGTCTTGACTGCTGATACTGAGCCTCTCGAAATCTTGCTCCATCTCCCCCTCCTTTGCGAGGAAAAGGTAACCTTTTTTATTTTTATTTGCCTTGACGTGCGTGGTTGACCCACTTAACCAGAATGTACCATACGTTTTTGTTCCCTCAAAAGCTGCCCTTGGTCGTGCATGCAATGTGTCCAGGCCAGTCATTTCTGCGAGCGTTACCACTGGAGAGTCAAAGGAACTTTCTAGTCAAATTACGACTGTCAAAAACGCTATCGAGAAGCTCCTCTACTAGACCATGTACATCCTGAATTTACTCGAAAAGAACGAGAGAAAAAAATAACTTCTTCACTTCTCCTGTTCACAAACAAGCTTTCAAAGTAGAATTCAAGAACGTTCCTGGCAGCGATCTTGAAAAAAGCGTTGTAGGGAACTTTCTTGCAAGGCTGTGACGATTGTGATCTTTGAGGGTCGTCTTCAAGGTCTCACATGCATCCTGGCTCACGCGTTGGAGGACTTCAATATCAGTTAAAATAT
>Ga0307507_10005288_pt1 | contig 21383 bp, 3 predicted proteins | sample 7_EM_MG_FD_207223 | JGI IMG/M metagenome (GOLD analysis project Ga0307507, IMG submission 207223) | Populus trichocarpa ectomycorrhiza microbial communities from riparian zone in the Pacific Northwest, United States - 7_EM | ecosystem: Host-associated > Plants > Roots > Unclassified | place... | reverse complement strand
AAATCCACCTCTAGCTCGCTAGGCAGTAGGAATTAGGTCTTGAAGGTTAGGAAATCGATTGTTTTTGATGGTAAGATGGGTATGCGTAAGTTTTGGAGTGTGGCGCTACCTTTTGGTAAGGTTGCATATGCGGTGAAGGTTTTTTGTGTAATGCTTTAAGACATAGCGCTACTACCTTAAGTATACCGTATATGTAACACGTGTGCTCTGCGATTATAATAATTTTAGGTACTTTATAACCATAAAGAGCTTATCTACTTACTAGGCCTAGTATGCTAAGGAACTGGCTAAGTTTAATTTTAAGATTAAATATAAGCCAGGTAAAGTAAATCCTACTAATATACTATTCTAGCGCCCAGATTATACTAAAGGCTTTAAAGATAGTAGCAAGAGGACAGTCCTTAATGCTATACTGCCTATATTATAGCAAAAGTTATAGGTTATAGGCCTTATAGGCGGCCTTAATGCTACTACACTAAACTAGTAAGTAGTATGCGTATAGTATACGAGCGACCCTCGCGAATATAGCGCTGGCGGACTAAAGTGTCCTACTATTCTCTTTAAGACCTCCTTAACTAGCCTAATAGCGTTTAACCCTAAGGAAGATCCCTTAGCCTAGGTAATGGTCCTCTATAATAACCTAGTAGGTTACCTATATATTATACGTTACTTTGCTAGCACTGACTTTACGCAGAGTTTTGTGTTATAGTAAGAGGTAGTAGTAGCTGCCTTAGCTAAAACGGCGTTTATAAAATACCACCCTAAGTTACTAGTTAATTTTATTTATAGAGTATAAGAAAGGGACGCCTTTATATGCTCTATATATAATTAGTTAACCTAGGGATATATTCCTACTAGTAATAAGGATTATACCCTTAATAATTAAGGACTCTTAAGGCAAAATAATAAGGTCCGGGTGCTAAATTATATACTACTATAATAGGAGATCCTTAAGCGGAATTATAACAATCCTATAGGTGGCCATTATGGATTTAACTATACTTATAAGGTGATTATGTGGAAGTATACTTAGAATAGTCTTACTAAAGATCTCCGTGAATATTTAAATAATTATAATACCTGCTAATGCTACAAATCGCGCCGCTATAAACCCTATGGTAAGTTATAGCCTCTTTAGGTCCCTACCTAAGCCTAGTAATATTATTTACTTAACTTTATTACGGATCTCCCTAAGTCTAAAACTCCTAATAGCGTAGAGTGCAACTCTGTTCTTATCCTTATAGACCGTTTTATAAAGCTAGTACGCTACTATCTAGTATATAAAATAATTAATACTATACAACTTATAGAACTCTTATTTAGAGTCTTTATATAAACAGGGCCCCTAAATAATATTGTCTCTAATAAGGGTAGTATATTTATAAGCAAGTACTAAAGTACTATGTGCTACTATCTCCGTGTTTAGCGTAAGCTTAGCACCACATTCTATCTATAGATAGATAGTTAGATAGAACGCTAAAACTAGGAGCTTAAGGCATACCTATATATATTTATGAACTAGGAACAGTCTAATTAGGCCTCCCTACTTAATAAAGCAGCCTTTACCTATAACTCTAAGGTCTATACTATAACAAAGTATTCCCCTATTAAGCTCGCCTATAGCTAGCTACCAAACGTCCTAGATAGAGTCCTAGATAGCGTTTAAGACGCCTAGCAAGGTAGGAAAGGGCTTAAGTTAACGAATGTTAAACTTGCAGAGACGCATCTATAATGCCTGCGCCTTATATATAAGGTAGCAGCGGCGTTAATAATGTACGCCTAATAGCTTTAAGTAAAATACTATAATTGTTACCATCTGGCCAAGCATTTCGCCGTTAGTAAACGAGCTCTGCTCTCTTCTAAGAACATTTACATAAAACGTCCCTATAAGAAGCTTAATAGTAAGTTTATAGGACCGTTTTAGATCCTATAGTATACAGGGCAGTAAGTATATAAGCTAGAGCTCCTACTTACTATAGCACGGCTCTACCTAGTCTTTTATCCCTTAACACGTTAGGGCACCCAGAGGAGAAGGCCCGTGCGCGAAGACCAGAATTAGAACAACGCGTATATCTAGGCGGCAGCACCATTCAAGGACTTATTCTAGCTGCAGTATTTATAAAATACCGTACTGCATGGGGTGCGACCGCTAGAGACTTCATATCGGGCGACTCGACTCCAAAGATAAGCCTATATATTAATTCGCTATGAGATTAAAAGCTTTGTATTCCTAAGCACAGGCATTAAATTCTATTGATCTGATTGGTAGGCTCTTATCGATAACACGGGTGCCCAAGTTGACGTGTTAAGGGATATCTCCTTACTAGAGCCTTACAAGTCACGCCCTAGGTTTTAACCCCTAGCAGTAGAAGAGCTTAAGGAAGGTAGCTAGGAAGTAGAAGCAATTATCACCTACTAGAATTGTGCTAGATAACTATAGTACCTTATTAAATAGCTAGGATAGCTAAATAAGTATAATAAATGGAAATATGAGACAGAACTTAAGAATTATTAATAACTACCAGATAAGTACTATAAGTGGAATACCCTAGCCTTGCAGCCGAAGTATACGCAAAAAGTAAGTATTACTATTAAGATATAACCTACACTAAAGCGGAGTAGAGGACGTTCTAAGGGATTAAAGAATAAGTAACGCTTATAATAAGAACTGCGGTATATATATGGAGTAAAGCGCGATTTATTAATATCCTATATAAGCCACACTCTAATGTAACCTGGCTATGCTAGCGACTCATAGGCGACTTATAGGCGAAGCTATAGCGTATACTAACGAAGCTTAATTTAGAAAGCACCTTTTCTAGACTAAGTCCGTCACTATATACTAGCTTAGCAGATTGTTATATTAGAGAATAGGTCTACTTAACTAGGGTCTAAGATCTACTGGTGACCTACTAGCAGTAACATATACTGACAACTTATATACTATTTCATGTATATACTATATAGATAACACATAAGGCTAAAGTATAGGTTAGTGGCGAATTTAACGGGTATATAGCCTTACCGTCTATAAATCTAGCTATATATAAGTAACCTATAGCCTACCCGTGAAGTATATACAGCGCTATACTAATATAGCGCAAGGCTAAAGTATAGGGTTAGCGGTGGATTTAATGGGCATACTGCCTTACCATCTATGAGTCTGGCTATATATAAATAACCTATAACCTACCCATAAGGTACTAGTGACCTGCCTATATAAGCGATCTTTTAGAATATTTTTAATGGTCTACTAAATTTAGGTAAGCCCTAAATAGACTAATTATAATTTTCTATCCTAGGGATAGAAAATTTCTATTGGCTTAGTTAAATATGGGGAGTCTTGGCAAGGTAAATCTAACTAATTAAATAACTTTAACCGGCGGTTAAAGTTCCTTAATATCCTTATACCGCGTATATGTACCACCTATCTCTCTATATATAAATTAAGACGCTCTTTCCCCTCTAATTTTTTTTCCTTATTAAGGTTTTTATGGGGTTTTATTAAGGCTTAAGTATATAAAGGATTAGGGACAATCCTTTTTAAAAGGGGGGGAGTATTATTAGGTAAAACCTAAGTAGATAGTTATATAGCCGTAAGGTATGGACGACCCTAGGGCAACCTAGGGGTGACTCGCCCGTAAGGCACGTGCGCTATATATGCCTAGGGAAAACCCTTCCTTACCTCGCATATAGACTCCTCCTTTTCCCTTAAGGATTTGTCTGCCTATATAATATACCCTATTATTCTATCATTGAGCTCCCTATCCACATTCTTACCTTATAGTAGGCGCCTATAAAGCGTTTAACTAAGTCTATTATTTTTAACTAAAAGTAGTATTGGCTAAGAAGCTTATAGGTTCCTTCTCTACCTAGGTAGCCGCTTAATTAGAGGTTATAGGCTATTTAGATTAGTTGCTATTATAGATTTTCTAAGTTAGGGATAAATAGGCAGCCTCTATAATAGAGCCTATTCTTTTTACTTCTAAGGCTACTATATTAATTTAGCCTAAGCTTTAGAGGTTAGTAGGTAGCGTATAGGCGCTAGCGGTCTTTATGGTAATAAGTTAATATAGTAATAGATTAACAGCGGTGTTATATACTATGGTAATAAGCTTATTAATTTTAGGAGCTAACTCTAGTTCTATAATATAAAGCTAAGGTATAGTTAGCTCTATTATAGGTAGTATGCCTAGGGCTAAGTTCTATACTTTTAGGATTGTTTGTTATTAGACCTAATTATAAGAGTTATCTTTAGACTAAGAAAGGTATTATAAGCGGCATATTAGGCTATTAGGCTTAGTACCTTATACTCCTAGCCTATATATAATTTTAAAGTTAAAACTAAAGAGAAACTTATTCTAGCGTGCTTAGCGTTAGTTTAGTTATTTTATAGTTATAAAGTACTTAAGGTTATAATAATCTATAAGGACTTTAGTTGGCTAGTTAGGTTCTACTAAGGAGAGTTCTGGTTAGAATTATTTAAACACTTATATAATTATAAGAAGTTCCTTATTATAGATCTTATAGTTATATTCTTATAGTATAAGCTTAAATAAGTAGAATGCAACTAGGTAGAGGAGACCGTTATTACCTATATAGAAGAGAACGCCTGCGTTAATATAGTTTAAGGAGTTAGTTTTAAAATAGAGTTATTATCCTAGTATAAAGTAAGCTAGAATAGGTGCTTTAGTAAAAGCATCTTTAAGGTCTTAGAACGCCTTCTTATATTTAGGCGTTTAGATAAAATATATATATTTTTTTCTTCCTTTTACAGAAAGGCCCTTAATTTATATTATTGCTATAAATAGTGCTATAATACTTAAGAAGTTATATATAAATTTCTAGTAAAAGCTAGTAAAACTAAGGAAGGTTTATACGTCTTTAATACAGTTAGGGGTTTGCTATTTAGTAATTATATATACCTTTTTAGAGTCTATACGGACACCTTTAGTAGTAACAATTAGTTTAAGGTATTTTACTTCTATAACTAAGAACCTATACTTCTTTAAATTAATATAAAATTCTATATCCCTAGGGCGCTATAGGACCTTTTAAACGTGCTTAATATGCTTAAAAGGGTCGTTGTTATAAATAAGTATATTATCTAGGTACGCAGAGTAGAAGTCGTTAAGGTAGTCTCATAAGGCGTTATTAATATAGCTTTAAAAGCTGCCTAGGCCGTTATATACGCTAAAGGGCATAACAGTATATTTAAATTAGCTAAAGCGCGATATAAATGCGGTTTTCTATTTATTACCTTCCTATATTTAAAGGCGGTTAAAGGTAGTAATAATATTAAGCTTAGTATAGATTCTGGCTTAACTAAGTCGCTTAAAAGTCTTATATATAAGCGGTACGGGGTATTAGCTCTTAATTATAATAGTATTAAATCCTCTATAGTTAACCTAGAATCAGATACCTCTTTCTGGTTTCTTAGTAAGGAGGATAGAGGTAGCTACTAGGGATATACTAGGATAGATAAACCCTTTATTAAGGTGCTTATTAATATACTTTTTAATAATTAAAATTTTATCTTTTAATATTAGGTAAGGTCTCTTATAAAGTAGCGTTTTTCCTTATTTAATATTAATAGTATAGTTATTAGGTTAATATAGGGGGAGTATATCTACGCTCTTTTATAAGTATATATTAATAAAGTTATAGTACCTCTTAGGGAGGAGCTTACGGAGTTCTTTATTAATAAGTCCTTTTTTAAGCTTTATAACCCTTTTAAAGTCTAAAGGTAAAAGTCTATAGAGTTCTATAGGGGCATTATTTTCTAAAAGGTTAACTGTATCTATTTTATTACTATAGAGGACGTAGTTTTATTCTTTATTAAGCTTATATAGTTATAATTAGGAAGCTATAGTAACGGTTTAGTCTTTTTTATATACTATATAGGAAAAGGCTGCGGCACTTATATAGTGGTAGTTAGTTATAGGTAGGGTAATAAAGGGTTCCTTAGGTTAATATCCTAGGTCGTAAATAGAGACGGCTAGGCTATACCCTAGGTAAGTCTCTCTATAGTATTTAGAGTTAAAGGTTACTTTTTTTTTTCTAGTTAATAGCGGGGTTATATTATTTAAGCTAGTCTATTTTAAGGATAATAGGGTAGTTGGTAAGTAGTATAATATAGGCCTAAAGCTCTGCCTAATTCCCATTTATATCTAGGTAGAGTTATACTATATAGGTAATCTTCTATATAGTATAACTACTATTAGCGAGTTCTTATCACGGAGTAAGTATAAGTAGTAATAATATATAACGAAGTAGATATTAATAAGCTATATATATAAACTACGTAATGAAGTTAAGACGTTGCGTAAGGAAGGAAAGTAAGGAAATGAGAAGAAAGGGTATATATTGTTAATTTAGTTGCTTAGTTAATACATATATAGAGCAGAGTAGGATTTAAATAGTAGTCCTAGCAGAACTTGGCAGGATTTAATAAACTTGGCAAAATATAGCAGAATGCGGTAGATTGCTATTAGATTGCCATAGATTACCGGTATATTGCTATTAGATTACCGTCTCGCGGTTAGTCTCTTCTTACTACGTTAGAAGAAACAGGTAGACGTATATAAGGTATTATGGAGATATCCCATAATAATACCCCCCCTTTAAACTTAATCTTCTGCAAGAGAGGGCTATAGTAGTTCTAGGTAGAGTTTATAAAAGTCTTCTATAGCTTATATAAGTCCTATAGAGTTAACGGGTTCCTATAAGGGCTTAGTAAGGTCTTTCCATTTTATAAGATATATATATTTACGTTTCCGTTTATTATACTTAATATTATTAACTCTTTTAATAAGGTACTTATCCTTATTATCTACTCTAACTAGTAGAGGAGGGTCCTAGATTTATCTAGGCAGGGTATCTAATATAGGGGTAGTAGGGTAAAGGACTAATATATAGAATATAGGGTGGATTTTAATCGTATTAGGGAGCTTTAGTTAGTAGATATAAGGAAAGACAACCTTTTTAACCTTATAAGGGCCAGCGTTCTTCCAATTAAGTTTCTTAGTAGGTTGTTTTGTGTTTAGGTTTTTTATATTTAGCTAGACAAAGTTACTAATTTAGTAGGCCGGTGCTAGGGTTTAATTCTTATTTACTACAGCTTTATAGATAGATTGGGCCTATATTATTTTATTAGTAAAGAACTTTTATAGCTCTTCTATCTTCTTTATAAATTTATTTACCTTTATAATTTATAAGGCATAATAAGCTAGGCAAGAAATATTACTAAAGGGTTTAACCCCTATTTATAGGTACTAGATGTAGTTAGCTAGGAATAGGGAGACCTTTATAGTTTCTAAGACGGAGTTATTTATAGTAAACTTAGTAAATATAAGCCACTCTATTTAGTTATCCTATAAATATAATATGTATATCCAAATATACTATTCTATTATAGCATTTACACATTCTATTTAACTATCCATTTCTAGGTAGTATGCTATAAATAATAGTACTTTAATATGGAGTTAGGTAGTTAGTTCTTTCTAAAATATAGAGATAAACTAGCTGCCTTTATTAGAGATAACTATTTTAGGGAGTCCGTAGAGTTTCTATATATAGTCTAAAAATAGTTAGGTAATAATAGACGCTAATATATTAGGGCAGGCAATTAAGTGTTTTATCTTAGATAGCTGGTCTATAACTATTATAATATTTATACAGCCTTTACTTACAGGGAGCTTAATAATAAAGTTAATTAAGATATCCTTCCATCTTTAGTCTAAATAGGTAGTAGCTTTAGAAAGCCATTATATATCTTATGTAAAGCTTTAGCTTATTAGTAGGTATAGCAGCTAGAGACATACCTTTATATTATATTATATATATTTAGCTAGTAATATTCTTATTAAAGTAGTTTTAGGGTTTTTCCTTAGCCTAGATAGCTGGCTACTAGTAGGTTATATATATATTTAAGGAGCTTAGGCTTAAGTTTATTATAGTTAGGTATAACTAGGCGGTCTCTATAGGCTTTATATTTACTTAAAAAAATCCTTTTAAAGCGTCTAATACTATCTTGGATTAGCTTAAGCGTCTTTTAAATAAACTTATTATTTAGGTATTTATTAACTATTATCCATTTAATTAATTAATTAGTTATTTTAAGGACGTGTATTATAATATCTTTAATAGGAGGGTTAAATAGCTTGGGGCAAAGTAGGGTTTAATTACAGTAGGTACGCACTTCTTCCTATACTAGCATGTTTTATAGATATTAGGTTAGGGTATTAGGTTTTTAACCTTAAACGCCTAGGCGGTATATAATTAAGAATTGGAAATAAGATAGATATTTTAACTAGCGGGCTTAATAATAACTTAGCTATTTTATAGTTGTAAAGTATTATAGATTCTTATAGTTACTAAGGACCTTAATTAGAAATCCAGCACCTTCTAGTTTGGGTCGCCATTATTTAAAATATCTAATAATGGCTAATAGTTCCTTATTATAGATCTCATAGTTATATTTAGCTAGACTTAGTTATTTTAAGAAGTATGCTATAGGGTATAGTACTCCTTCCTTATTATACTAAGACAGAATGCCTCTAGTAATATAGTTAAATAAATTAGCTTTTATAACACTCTTTTAGTTTAGGTTAAAGTGTTAAAGTATAAGTGTAGTAGTAGATATAACTTTTAGATAGGTAAAGACCTCTTTATATTCCTTATTAAAGATAAAGGTTTTATTCTTTTAGGTTAAAGCTATAAGGGGCAAAACTAGAGTGGAGAAGTTGTTAATAAACTATTAGTAGAAGTTAGCAAATTCTATAAAGGCTCTTACGTCCTTAATATTCTTAGGTTCTTACTAGTTTATAATTACTTTAATCTTCTTTAGGTCCATTTATATACTGTCTATAGAAATAATAAGTTTAAGGTATAGAACTTCCATTTTATAGAATTTGCATTTATTTATATTTAACTATAGGCTAGCTCTATATAGAGCTTCTAGAATAAGGTTAATATATTTCTTATATTTAGTTAGGTTATTGCTATATACTAAGATATTATTAATATAAGCAGTATAGAAAACGTCTAGGTAAGGTTATAGGGTATTATTTATAAAGTGCTAAAATAAATTTAGGGCATTTATAAGGCCAAACGGCGTTACTGTTAGCGACTTAGTTAATTAAGGCATGAGTACAGCAAGAAGGTCGCGCAAGCCTGTATAATTGGATTGTCTATAAACGAGGATCTAAAGCTAGAGAAAGGAAAGGGGAAGAACGGAAGCACCGCTTAAAGCTATATATAATCCTCTGGTTACATAATAGCAACTTACTATTACGTAACGGCAAGTTACAGCAATCTAACGGCAATTTACCAGTGCTGTAACATTACCCCCTCCCTCTAAAAAAGCCTGCCCTTAGGCTTTATATATTCGTATTATAACCACGGGGCGTTTTTATCTTTATACTCTATAGGTAACCTATTATCCTTACTATACTAGCATTCCATTTACTTATTTAGGTATTTTAGCGGTCTAGGTTTATTAGGGTACCAGTTATAAAACTCCTAAAGCTTATAGGGACTACCTATAAAGTTCTATATAGGGTACTAAGTGGGGTCCAGGTTATAGCCTTTTCAATTAATATAATACTTTAGCGTTCCTCTTGCAAATTTATAGGCTAGTATTTCTTTAATTTCCTATTCATTGTTGCTATTAACTTAAATTAGCAGGGGCGGTTAATTTTTTTATCTAGGCAATAGGTTATTTATAGCTTTCTATAGCTTATCTAGTAAGAAGATAGGGTAGACCTTAATTAAATCTAGGAGCTTTACCTTGTATAAGTTGCCTCTCTTTTTAAGGACCTTATATGGTCCTACTATTTAATAGTCTAGCTTACGGCTAGGCCATTCTATCTTCTAGTTCTTTATTATAACCTAGACCTTATCGCCTACGGTAAAGTTGGGCTCTTATCTATACTTACCCGCCTACTATTGCATTAATTTCTAGGCCTTTTCTAGATTTATATAGGCTACCATCTAGGCTTCTTCTAAGCGCTTAGTATACTACTAGGCTTCCTTATAAGATAGTTTTTTGCGTATAGTCTAGGGTCCTTCTAGTCTTTCCTAGTCAAAGCTTATATAAGGTAAGTAGTCCATTTCTAGTTAAATAGGTGCAAACCCTATAGAGTTATAGAGTAGGGTTGCCTGAGCATAGTCTATTAAGGGTAGAAGTTTAGCCTAGTTATCTTAGAAGTAGTTAATAAAGGGCTAAAGTCTTTAGTTTAAATATTAATTTATAATCCCCGTCTAACTATCTGTCTATGAGTAGTATACCATAAAAAGCTTTAGCTTAATACCTAAGATCTAGGTAAACTTATTCTAGAAAGCCAATATAAATTACGGCCTGTGATTAGATATAATAGTATCTAGTGGTCTGTAAATTTAGTAGACGTAGTAGATATATAGTTAGGCCGCCTCTTTAGCATTAATATTCTTATAATAGGGGATTAAGAACGGGCGCTTACTAAAGCGGTTAACTATAACCATAGCTATATCATATCCGCTACAGTCTATAGGTAGCTTGTAGAAATCTATAAAGATATACTACTAGGGGCGCTCTAGTATTAGGAGTGGTTTTAATAGTCCTAGGGTCTTATCTTATGGGATTGTAGATCTATTGCAGCTGTTGCAGTTCTATACATAACAGTTAATATCTATAACTATTCTAGGCCAGTAGTAGCGGTCGCTAATAATCCCATAGGTCTTGTTTTTCTAGGGTAGGCCGTAGAGACCTAGGCATATACTTTGGCAATAAGCTAAGTCTATAAGTTCTATTTCTTTGCTACTACTAACCATTTCTAATGCTTAAGTAATCTATTTTTAAGGGACTATAGGCTGGTAATATCTATTATCTTTTTGTAGTACTCCTATAGAAAAGGGGCCATATAATTCGCTTATAGTAGCTTATTAATAAGGTTAAGTTCTATAGTGTTAATAGGGCATATCTTAGCCTTTATAGGGTCCATATTTAGTTCTGACTATATTTAGGGGTTACGGTATTCTGGTTATAATAACATCTGGGTCTATAAGGAGATCTTTATAGCTATTTAGTTGTCTAGGTCTTGTCTACGCCTTATAAGGGCGTCTATACAATTTATAGCGCTTAGTTAGTATATAATTAGGAAGTTAAACTAGAATAGGATATTCTCCTAGTATGCCTACCGGGCTGTAAGGGCCTTTATTATTATAAAATATTCTAAGGCCTTATAATTAGAGACTACCTAAATAGGCTTAGGGGTCCCTTCTAGCTATATACGCCAGTGCTAGAAGCTAGAGATAATAGCTAGCATTTTTTTATTATAAATGTGGTAGTTTAGCTTAGCATCTACTATAGTCTTCAAATAGTAAGCAATAGGGTGCTATTCTTTATCTGTCTGCTTTTAGGAGTAAACGCCAGCTATAATACTATCTAAGGTATTGGTCTCTAGTATTAAGGGCTGTTCTGGGTTAAAGTAGGTAAGTAAGGAAGCAGAAACCAATCATTTCTTAAGCTTATTAAATGCCTGTCTATATACAGTATTAAAGTAAAATGGCCAGTCCTTATGGGTAAGTAGGCTTAGGGGCTAGGTAATCCTACTATAGTTCTTAATAAAGCGTTGGTAGAAGTTATAGAACCCTAAGAATAACTGTACCCCCTTTACGGTCCTTAGAGGTACCTATTAATTAATTACAGCCGTCTTTTCTAGGTCTGCCTTAATTCCGTTTATACTAATAATAAACCCTAGGTACTTTATACGCTTAACACTAAATTCTAATTTCCTAATATTAGCCTAGAGGCCGGCCTTATAGAACTATAGTAGGACTTTATAGACGTGCTCCTTATATTCTAACTTATTCTTAGAGTAGGTTATAATATTATCTAGGTAGGCCGTATAAAAGTTGTTAAGATAGTTAAAGAGTATATTGTTTATATATCGCTGGTATATAGCTAGTCTGTTAGTTAGTCCAAAAGGAAGTATTTTATATTTATATATTCCGTAATAGGTCTAAAATATAGTAAGATCTTCCAATTTAGGGTCTATCCTAATCTCGTAAAAGGCCTAATAGATATTAAGCTTAGTAAAGATCTTAGCTCTACTTATTTAGGTTAAAGTCTTATTAAGTAGTGGTAGTGGGTAGCGGTCCTTATAGGTTATATTATTAAGTTTATGGTAGTCTATACAAAAACAAAGTCCTCTATTTAGCTTTTTGGTAAAGAGAATAGGTAAGTTAAAAGGGGCTTAACTAGGCTTAATAAAGCCCTTATTTAGGTTATTAATAAGGCATTACTTTATAGCCTATAACTTGGCAGTAAACGACTAATAAAGGGGGCTATAGCTAAGTATATTTTCCTTATCTAGCTTAATCTTAATCTTATAGTTATACGGTTAGTAAGGTAGGAGTATATTAGACACTGCCTTGGAGAATATATCCTTAATTTTCTAGTGTTAATAGGGTAGTTTCTGTTCTACTAGCTCCTTATCTATAAGCTTACTTTTCTATCTACTAAGCTTGCTTTCCTTTTCCTTAATTATTTAATTAATTTTATATAAGCTAGTGGTAAAGGTAATAGTATTAGGTTGGACTAAGTTCTGGTAGAATCCTACGGCGCTAATATAGCAGATATTAACTAGGGGAAGGTCCATAAGTTTCTTTATATGTTACGGCGCTGGTACGCGTCACCTAGTCAGGGGTTCGCTTACGCCTTGGCGCGTGTACATAGACATGTCCGTTCCACGACCTTCTTCTTCTCCTCAGTTTTAATATCCTCGTCGATAGACAATCCAATTATACAGGCTTGCATACGTTCTTTACGGCGCTCGTGCCTTAATTAACTGCGTTGCTGTAACATTATATCAAAACTCCCCATTCCGTATGAAGGCTTAGGCTTATGGTTTATTAAATTATTGTTATTATTTATCATTATCGAATTATCGCTTAAAGCATTATTAAAGTCCTATAGTTGTATAGGCACCCCTTATAGACTTATTGGTTTATTGGTTTATTAATTCTCTAATTTGACACCCTATAGCTTACCTTATAGGCCTCTTATTGGAACCGCCCTACTCTGACCTTTTATTAATTTTATTTTTCTATTTTCCTATTTCTTTCTTACCTTTGTTATAGACCCTTAACTACAGCAGGTTATTAGCGCTGTACAGGCCAACCTTTAGCCAATATTCGACCGTCTGTAAAACGATATTAATTAGCTATGGGTTGAGAACTAGCAACTACGCGCAGAGCTGCTTTAACTTCGCTCTACCGCTACTACTCCTACCTTATATAAGAAGCCACGGCTCCTAGATTTTATAAAGTTTGATGGCAAGCAATACAAGTTTAAGGTCTGGTTGCTAGAAATTAAGGTAAAGCTTTAAGTGGACGGAGAAGCTATTAGGGACAGTATAGCACAGTTCTACTATGTGTACGGCAATCTTAAATCCTTAGTACAAGCGATGGTTTTCTCTTAGCTGTTGCACACAGAAAAGCAGAAGAGCTGGAACTATTAGATAATTCTAGAACAGCTAGAGAGGGTTAATAATAACCTTAATGCAGTACAAGAAGTAGAGGACGCTCTTTAGACAATTAAGTAGGGAGGTTAACCTCTCCTAGGCTACATAGCCAAGTTCGAGCGCCTGCTATATAAAGCAAAGGGTTAAGATTAGGCAGATGCGAATAAGATTATTGCCTTTTAATCTAGGCTGTCTCCAGTCCTTTATAAAGCCCTTTTGCATTAGCTTAACCTGCTAACTACCTACTTAGCTTTTATCTTAGTAGTTTAGCAACTCTCTCGCCGCTAGGGTTTATATGGAGCTAGTTAACTAACCCCCCACCAAAGTTTAAATAAGGATTAGATGGATCTCTCGGCAGTTAACATTTATGCCCTTATAACTACCTCTTAGCGAGCTTAATTAACCTCCCCCGCAAGAAGAGAAGAGTGGCGAATCTTGGGTAGATGTGTTCGCTGCGGATCCTCCAACCATTAGATTAACCACTATCTGCTAGCACCTGTAAGAAATTGGTTAACCTCCCCTAGGGCCCGTTAAAGGTTTACTCCATAGGAAGAGAGCGTTAACGAGGTTATATTGGACGCGGAGTCGGAAGATAGCTTTGAAGACCGCTGGGAGGACAGGCCTCTTTCTCTTTAGTATAGCTAACTGTACCTAGAGAGCGAAGCTTGAGGGCAAGCTTTTTTAAAGGAGGGGGTAATGTTACGGCGCTGGTACGCGTCACCTAGTCAGGGGCTCGCTTACGCCTTGGCGCGTGTATATAGACGTGTCCGTTCCACGACCTTCTTCTTCTCCTTAGTTTTGATATCCTTGTCGATAGACAATCCAATTGTATAGGCTTGCATACGTTCTTTACGGCGCTCGTGCCTTGATTGACTGCGTCGCTGTGACATTATAGGCTTTTATTAGGCCGTATTTTGCGGTATAAGGTTTATAATCTTCCTTAGCTTACATTCCATTTTCTATAAGTTGTCCTTCCAGTTTATATATTTAGTATAGCATCCAATGCTCCTTGCTATTCTTTATAGCTATATAGGGCCTAAGTTCCCTATGAGGAGCTCCGCTAGCTTTTTACTACCTTTTTTAATCTTTAGTATAGGTGGTGTAATATAGGTAGTCTGGGGGCAGCGTAATATATAGATCCGTTATAGGTTAAGCTGTACGTCCTTTTTAAAAGCCTGGTCCCTATATATAGCGTCGGCCTAGTAAATGGTGTTTATTTATGGCTAAATAAGGTTCTTTATTATAATACTGATTTCTTTTTATAAAGCAAGGTATTAGGGGTATAGTTTTAGGCTAAATAAGCCATCTGTTCTATATATTAAGCTATAAGCCTAAATAGGCTAGCTATTTTCTTCCTAAGATTATATTATGGCTTCTAAGGTCCGTAATAAGGAAGGGGATATTATACTACCTTTGTCTATTAACACGGAGATAGATTTATAAGATGGTTGTAATAGGTAGTTCTACCCGTTTATTATACCCATAAATAGAAATTGGCTTAGGCAGTTCTTTAAGGGGTGCATTTAAGAAGTTAGCCAGCTTTATAGTATACTAAGTGTCTATTAAGGTAAAGGGATTTACTCTAGAGTTAGCTAAAGTAGAGGTTAAAACTTAATATCTATTGCGGAATAAAGTATAAGGGATAGTATAGCTTCTTCTACTAACTAGCTGACCTAGATTAATATGTAATATATTAATTCCTTTTAACCCTAGAGAGGAGTCTTGCTCTAGGGTTTCTCTTTTTTTAACTCTATGCCATTCTCCTAAATTAATAGGACCTTATTTATCTTTGCCGCTATTAGGCAGTCTTTTATAAAGTAGTCTTTCTGACCATATAAGAAGTAGGCTCCTTAATTGCTAAAGGCCTATTTATAGGGGTTGCTATATATAGGTTAAGTATTTACTAGACCTATAGCGGGGCTAGCTGCATAGCTAGCTACTAGGTTAATAGTAGGCGGTACAGTTGGTGCTATAGGGGTTGCAGATCTTACTAGGGCGCTATGGCCCGTTCTTATAGTACTTATATTCTGGTTAGTAGAGCTTCTAGTCTTATACCGCTTAGCATATGCCTTAATTTAGCGGAGGCCTTGGCTAATAGCTAGGCACTAGTCTATAAGTTCCTTTAGCGTCTATACGGTAGTATAAACCAGTAGCACGGCGCGATGTAGGTCTAGGGTAAGCTTATTAAAGAGGTCTGGTATTAAATCTTCCTAAGGAATTTAAGCCTGTCCAGCTAGGTATAAAAAGCAGGTCTAGAAGACTAAGAAGGTCTCTATTATTTTCATATTAAGGGCTTTATAATTAAGGCGGGCGTTCTATATCTTAAAGGGGTCCTTATAAATAGAAGATAGGTAGTTAATTATGTTTTCTCTAGAGAGGAAGGGGTCTGCTAAGTCCTAGGCATATTACGGACGTAAATGCGTCTATATATCCCCGCCAGTACGGCCAAAGACATAGGCCATTTTAGCTTAGGTAGTAGGGAAGTAGTCTATATTAACTTTAAGCTCATCTTGTAGTTAAAGCTTCCAATTATTAAATATAGGGTTAGTTCCGTTTATAAGCAATAGGGGGTTTATAACCTTCGCGGACCGCGATAATGCTAATATTATATGTTAGGCTAGGGTCTTAAGGACTATAGCAAGTCTCTAGGTATCTAATAACTCCTTATTAGGTATAAGGGTATCTCTAGTTTTAAGCAGCTCTTAAAGCCGTTTAATTTTAGCATTAGCTACTATAAGCTCTTTCTAGGGGGTTAAGATAGCGACTGTTTTACCATCGGAGGTATTTACGGGTCCTATAGCGGCTTTACCGGCTACTATATTTCTTGGCATAGTAGTAGGGGTTTTAGTAATTTCTGGTGTTTATTTATTTTCTAGGGGTTCTAGTCTATGCGTGTCCTATTCTTAGGTTTCGCGTTCTATTTACATTCTTTTAGTTCTATCCTGTCTTTACAGTCCTAGTAATATCCTTAGGGTCCTATTCTATGTCCTTATAGATATATTTAAGTTCCTTCTTAGGAAGAAAGAGAGTAGAATGAGCTTTAGATAATGTTAGCGACTTAGTTAATTAAGGCACGAGTACGACAAGAAGGTCGCGCAAGCCTATATAATTGGATTGTCCATAAACGAGGATCTAAAGCTAAAGAAAGGAAAGGGGAAGAACGGAAGCACCGCTCAAAGCTATATACAATCCTCTGGTCACGTAATAGCAACTTGCCATTACGTAATAGCAAGTTGCGGCAATCCGACAGCAATTTGCTAGTGCCGTAACAGTTACTAAGTATTTAAGTAGTCTATACCTAGTACGGAATGCAGTAAGCTATTTATCTCCTTTTGTAATACGGAGGCGGTTAAATGCGTAAATAAGGTCAAGTTTTATATAATAGTAAGCTTTATTTAATTAGTTTAGTATCTCTTAAATTAATAGGAGCAGGTATTAATTCTTAATAGTAATAGCGTTAAGAGCTTAGTAGTCTATATAAAAGCGCAGACTGCCGCCAGGTTTCTTAATAAAGATTATAGGTACAGCTATTGGTAAAGAACTTACTTTAATAAATCCTTTACTAAGGTGTTTGTCTAAGTAATTCTATAGCACTTAGAGTTTATTTTAGAACATTCCATATAGGGGTCTAAATCCTAGCTGTTTTCCTTCTTTAAGTATAATCTTATAGTTATATAGTTAGTACTCTACTAACTTATTAGCTTCCTTTTATAAAAATACTTCTAGATGCTTATAGTAGTATATTAGTACTTTTATGGCAGGGTTAGTATGCTTTTTTAGTGCTAGGGCCTTTTTAATATCGGCTATTATAATGGCAAAATTGTATATTTAGGTTTTTAGCAAGTTATACTAACGGGGTAGCTCTAATTATATAGATATCTAAGGTATTAAGCAAGCTTAGGTTATCCTTAGTTTCTTATATAGTTTTTTATTTAGTTTTGGATTTAGTATTAAGTATAAAGTTAGTGTTAGATTTAGGTTTAGGTTCTTTAAGTATCCTTTTTATAGTAGAATATTAGTTCTTCTAGTACTTTTATATATTAAGCTTAAGCTTCTACTTAGTTTAGGGTGCAGTAGTTAAAGTTAGTTTATATAGTCTAGGGTAATTTTTAGGTTCTTAGTGGATATTAGTAGAATTCTTATATTAGTGGAATTTAGTAAAATTCTTAGGTTAGTAGAATTAGGTGGACCTTTTAAGTATAGGGTGGACGTTAGTAGATTTTTTAGATTTTGGGTTAGGGTCTAAGTAGCAAGTTATAAGGCACTTCTACTTATAATAAAAGGCGGTAAATAGAAGCTTAAGGTTGTTTTAATTAATGGTTACCTTATATAGCTTTATCTAGGGTTATCTAAAAATTACTAGGTAACCTAGGGTAGTTATAAAAAGCCTAATTAGTTCTTTATAGTTTAGGTATTAGAGTCTTAGGAATACTATATAGGTAATACAGCCTAAGACAGTGCATTTACTATTAAATCTAAATACGTTAACATGCTAGTTAAGGGGGATTAAAGTAAAACCATTATCTTATAAAAAGATCTTATTAATAAATCCTATGTTACTAGCTCCTATATTAATTAAGGCTTAAGCACTAGCCCGCTAATTATTCTGCCAAAGATAATAGTTAACGGTTATGCTGCAATCCTAAGAGTTAGAGTTTATAATATTTAGTGCATTTAACGAGATCCTAAGGCAGCGCCGTCCTAGAAAGCGACTTAGCTCTAAGACCTTTCTTTTAAAGGTAATTAGGGCGGGGTTCCTCTAAAACATTAGTTATAACTTTATCCTTATAGGTGGTATTTACTAAATATAGGGCTAGAACTAGGTAAAGATCGGGGATAGTAACTAGAGGATTAATATGGTAAACGGTTGCTAGTATTAACTGTTTATAAATTATATTAGGGTATAGGGACGGAGTAGTATTTTAAGATATAAGCCTTACTTCCGCATTTAAAGCAAAGGCCTAGCTTAATGCGTTATTTTTATTTAGGGGACCCTAATAGGGCGTACCCTAGGATCCCTATATTAATATCTATGGCGTTAGGGTGCTTAGGCTAAGATAATAACTTAGTAGATGTTTATGGGGTTATTATATTAAGGAGTGGACTTTAGTATTAGGCGTAGTATATCGTTATACTATTTATTAATAATGTTTATATAGGCGTTAAGGGCTCCTAGTAGGTCTATACCTATTAGGGAGGTTTTTAATTTAGTGCTTAGGGATTTAATAAGGCTATTAATTAGTACAGAGTTATTCCAGCCTATTTCTTTTATATAACGGTTAAATTTAGAGAAGTATACTAAGAAGCTTTTTATTTCTTAGGCTATATAGTTTATCTTCCTCTAAGTAGTAGCTTAATGGTTTAGGTTACTATATATAGCTTTAAGAAGTATAACTAGGCTTTATACTAAGTTCGGTTAAAGGGGTTTAATAAGGTTAGCTATATCTCCTTCTAGTTAACTTAGGGTATAATAGAGTTAGTTAGCTTTAACTAGGTAGCAGTTAGTATTACTAGTTAGCTTATTTTTAAGCTGGCTTAGGAATAACTAGAGTTCTTATTATTTACTAGTAAATATTAGAGGGTCTAGTAGTCGTTTAAATTATTATGGTATAGTAGTTGGTTTGGAATAAATAGCTACTATAGGTTTAGGATTCTTATTTTACGTATTTATCTCTAGGGATAGCGTTTAGTCTTAGGGCCCTAGTATAGGTATCTTAAGGGTGCAGATTTCTTCTTAGAGGCCCTTAATTATTTATTAGTGTTATACTTCTTATTTAGCTTATTACTAAGTTAAAGTGGCTTAGTTTTATGCGAGGGCGTCTATAAAGGACTTCTATATCTCTACTAATTATTTTTAGAGCGCGGATATAATGCCAGTGGCTGTTATAGGGGCTTTAGGGTCGTTCTGCATTTTAGAGGGTAGTATAAGGTTAACGTAATATAGTGTTACGGAGTAAGCATAAGTAGTAATAATATATAACAAAGTAGATATTAATAAGCTATATATATAAACTGCGTAATAAAGTTAAGATATTATATAAGAAAGGAAAGTAAGGAAACGGGAAGAAAGGGTATATATTATTAATTTAGTTACTTAGTCAATACATATATAAAGCAGAGTAGGATTTAAGTAGCGGTCCTGGTAGAACTTAGTAGGATTTAGTAGACTTGGTAGAATATAGCAGAATGCGGCAAATTGCTATTAGATTGCCGTCTCGCGGTTAGTCTCTTCTTGCTACGTTGGTGGAAATAGGTAGATATGTATAAGGTGTTACGGAGGTGTCCTATAACAGTTTTAGGACACAGGCTTTAGTAAGGGGTAAGGTAGATAGGTTATAAGTAAGTATAAATTAAATATCTATAAATTTATTAATAGCTCTATAATTAATTATAGAACGGCTTTTATATTATTTTTTAGTACTAGTTCCTATTATAGGTAAAACTATCTATTTCCGTTTATTTATCTTTACTAAGTTATTTATTAAGTAGGCTAATATATAGATCTCTTTATTATTAGGGCGTCCTAACCTATAACTTAGGGCTAGAACTTAGTGTTTTCCGCTTTTTTATATCTGACTTTACTACTATTACTACGTCTTTGTCTTATATAGTAGTGGCGCATAGTAATATATTTAGTGTTTAGGGTATTAGGTTAAGTATTAGGCGGTAGCTACTAAACCTAGCTATTAGGCAGTTTAGGTTATTATAATAATAGCCTTCTTAACAGTATTTATAGTAGCGTCCTAGTTTCTAAAGTAGCTTACGCTTTCTATCTAGGAGTTTTTACGGAAAGGTTAGTATAGAGAGGTTAATATTAGCTTTAGTAGTATTTAAGGTAGTAGGTATTAATAGCTTAGTATATATAGATTTAGCAGGTCCGGAAGGCTTTTATAAAAAGGTCTTTAGGTAAAAGTTAGTAGTAGCAATCTAATTTAGTTGTTATTTAATTTTCTATAGGGCTGCTACTATATTATAAACATTATTATAGTTATAGCTAGCGGCTGTGTAAGGGCGCGAAGAGGCTTCAGGGAAGATTTAAAGGAATAATATAAATTCTATCTAAATCTAAGGGTATATAGCTCTTGAAAAGAACAAGACGTTATATAACAGAACCTTATAGCAGGAACTACGGTGGGTTCTATTATTGGGCTAGGTATATAGGTAAGAACAAAACAACAATATAATAATAACTAGTGGAGTAGTTGCCCAACAGATTAACTCTAATTGTATTCTAAGATTTACTATAAGGAGAGAACTATCTATGGTAGGGACTGAGGTCCTTTAAATACACAACTATACTCCTAAGAAATCCTCTCTTATACGTAAGGTACGTGTTATACGTATTATATATAGCGTATACTGCGTATACTTTATATACTGCGTATAATATTATGTGACTTGCTTACTATTCCTCGTTATATGGTTCTACCAAATCTATCCTAGACTGTGCCTATATTAACTAACTAGCTTCCGCTAACTCTTCTCTAAGTAGTTGTAATATCGTATTTAAAGCATCCGTAATACTATCTCCCTCCTCTTTATTTTTGTCCTTAAAGATTCCTAACATCTCCAAGTCGTCTTACTAGAGGTGTAATGTCCGTTTAATTAGTCTGGTTAATATTCTTGCTTATTATACCTAAAGCTTCTTCTTCCTCCCAAGCGCAACGTTGTGCTCGTACCGTGGCTGCCATACTGTCGCTTAGTAAGATAATGTCATTTCTATATTCTTATTGTGCAAAAGTGGGGTTATGTTAGGACGCCAAGGTCCTTAGGGTATGTAGTAACGTGACAACAGTAACGGAATGCAATAAGTATCTGGTTCTTGATGAAGTAGAACTGTAGAACTGAATTCTGCTGTTCTCTGATGCGGGGCGA
>Ga0307507_10005287_pt1 | contig 21384 bp, 3 predicted proteins | sample 7_EM_MG_FD_207223 | JGI IMG/M metagenome (GOLD analysis project Ga0307507, IMG submission 207223) | Populus trichocarpa ectomycorrhiza microbial communities from riparian zone in the Pacific Northwest, United States - 7_EM | ecosystem: Host-associated > Plants > Roots > Unclassified | place... | reverse complement strand
GGAGCCTGGCTTGGCTTAATAAACCCTTTATAGAGGTTGTTAATTAGGTACTGCTTTATTGCCTTTAGTTCCTCTATAGTTTGCTAGTAAAGGGGGCTATAGCCTAGGGAGTTATTGGTCTCTAACTGAATCTTATAATTATAGGTTTGGTGGGGGGGTAGTATATCTAAAGCTGCTTTTAAGAACGTGTCTCTATAGTTTAAGAGGTAATTAGGGAGGAGGCGCTTAACTAGTTCCTTATTAGTTTCCTCTACTATCACTTCTTCCCTCTCGGCGATAATCTAGTTAATTTTGTATAAACTAGTAGTAAAGACTTTGTTGTCCTTCTAATATATATTAAAGTGGAAACCTATAGCACTGATTACCGCGATGTCTACTATAGGGGTGTTATATAATAGTAGGGTTATCCATAGCCTTAGGGGCTTTTAGGGTATTAGCGTTGTCCTTACTCCTCTTAGCTCTCGTTGCATCTTCTAAAGGTTGTCCTTTATGTCCTGTTAGTACGTCCTCTTCCCCATTGGCCGGATCTCCGCAATTTGGAAGTTATTTATATTAGTGTCCGTTCTACTTCCGTAAGTAGAGTCCTCCTCAACTGTAGTCCTTTGGGGGGGTATCCTTGTTGGTACGGAGTTCCTGCCAGCCTCGCAGCGGGCATCTTCTTAGGTAAAGGCTAGGTCACGGTTTCTAATATCTTGCTAGTAGGTGGGATTAGCCTTCACAGCTAACGTCTTGTGGTTAGTACGGATTTCCCTAACGAAGGAGGGTAACTTTAGTCTATTCTCTAGCCAGATAAACTGTCTTTGTTAAACGTTCAGCTAAATATTAAAGTAGGACATCCATTTTCGGCTAAGAATTATGTTGTGTGACCCTAGGTCTAGGATATAGAAGGGGATACTAAACTAGCGTCGTCCATTAATAGCGATATATAGCTTTAAAACGTGGGTAACCGGCATACTGGCTTAACCGTTGTAGCCTTTTACTTGAACAGGCTTCTCTAGTTAGGTAGCATTTATATTTAAGAACTTAGCAATATTATTCGCATAAGCAGTGTTTATAAAGGCAAAGCCATTTGCTTCAGTGTTAATAAGGGCAGTTGTATTAACTTTATATCCATTTTGAGATACTATATATAGAACTATAAAGTGTTTTCTACCCATTAGCTAACTTAGATCAATCTCTTTAAGATTAATAGGATACCCTAGGGGGGAGTCTTTCCCTAGGGTTCTTCTTTTCCTAACTTATTAGACGTTTCTTCTTCCTTTATCTCCTTAATATTACCCATATCCTTTAGCTCTGGGTAGGACGTAGTAAAGTAACTATCCTTTCCGCAATTAAAGCATGTGACCGTGGTAGGGTCAATTAGGGTATTACAATGAACATTAGTTAAAGGTATGGTATATAGCGGGTTAGGCGAGGTTTGCGGGTAGGCAGTTATAACCGCTTTTGGTATAAGGGCGGTCGTGGTTTGTCTTCTAACGCTAGCTCCCGTTGGTGTAGCGGATAGGTTACGGTCGCTATGGGGCCGCTTTAGTTAATCAGAATGAGTATTAATTTATTTTAGTTCTGAATCTAGCAATAAATATCGGGCTGCAAGTTTTTAGTAGGTTGGTAGGTTGTCTAAAGCTACCGCAATCTTCTTTTATAGTTAGACCGTTAGCTTATCGTATAGGTCCAAATAATAGTTCTTAGGGGGAACCTGGCCTTTGCCTGCTAGGTGTAAGAATTAAGTCTAGAACTTGGTAAAGGATTGGTTTAATTTTATTATTAGGCGATTATAGTTATAATAGGCATCCCGTACTTTATTTGGATTAATATAGATAGTAGCCAGATGCTATATTATCTTGTTAATAGATATAAACCAAACAGGTGACTCGTCCTTAAACTTAGCCTAAAGGTGTCGCTGGGCGTCCCCAATGGTTTAACTGAAGAGGTAGAGCATTTTAGCTTCTTTAGAGGGGAAATAGTTGTGGTTAATATAAAGCTTTCCTTGTACCTGAATTCTCTAGTTCTTAAAGGTTGGGTCTATGCTGTCCGATAATGGTGGGGGGTTAGGGAGCTTGACAGACTTTAATTACTTTATTATTGTGTCCGTACTCTCTAGTGTATTGCATTTGGTTAAGCGAATGGGTTAACTAAGGCTTTATAAAGGGGAGGCTAGGCTGTTTTATAAGGTAGTAAGGCTTTCTAGGATCTCCTTTAGAGTCTCTTGTGTACTTTAGGCTTGAAGACAATTGACCTTCTAATTAGCAGCAAGGGCACAAATCTGCTCGTGTATACCTGTAACGTTGTTATTGTCTTTGATTTCTGATCCTAACTAGATCTTATATTTCTCTCGGGTAGAGGCAGGTCTTTTGGATAAGCTCGCTTTAGGTGCCATTGTCGGCTTCCTAAAGTTCATTGGAATCGTATGATTTGGTTTTAATTCCAGGGTTCTTTTAGGGGTACAGGTCAAGTACAGTCTGGCCTATAAAGTGGGATATTATTAGGGCCTTCTTAGGCGTGGTAGTGTAAGTTTTTTAATGTCTGAGTATAACGCGTCGACGCGTCGTTGCAGACGAAGGTCTTCTTTTAGGGTGGGATATTATTAAGGCCTTCCTAGGCAGTGTATGGAGAGCTTAGTATAATGTGACGGGCTTATATAAATGCTTCTGAACCGAAGCTTGTAGATTGCTACTATACAAGAATACTAAGCTAAGGAGAAGAAGAAGAAGAATTGTTTAGGGGCAGTAGGTAGGCATGTTGCGAGGGCCGCTAAGGCGCTAGTGGTAAGCAGGCCAATAGCGATTTTGCATGCCGGGTATGGAAAATCCTGATTGGTTGAATATGGCCGGTAACGCGCTCCAGCACCGTCACAGGTAAAGGGGTAAGTAACAGGCGCCCCCTAATAGCTCTATAGTGGTAAAGCAAAGTATATAATACTAGCGCGTCCATAGGCTTGTTACGGCAGTAGTGGTTCCTAAGGAGGTTAAAAAGTAAGGTAGAAGAGCACTATAGGCGACTCGTAGGCGACCTATAGGCGAGTCTCTAAAGGTGGGGAGACGGATTATAGGGTTTTCTTAAACAGAGCTTTCTCCCTACATGTATATAAGTGTGAGGGGACTGGGGCGCGTCACCTAGTTAGGGGTTCGCTTACGACTTGGCATATATATATAGACGTGGCCTTACCACCTTCTCTTGCTCCTTACCTTGATATCTTCGTAATACAGCATTTGTTTAAGCACACGTTGCATTCGTTTAAGCTTTGGTTTAGAGGCATTTGTTCGAGCCGTGCGGCATTTGTTCAAGCCGTGCGGCATTTGTTCAAGCCGTCACAATAAGGAGTAGTCCACGTGGGCCTAATAGGGATCCAAATCGGACGTTAAGCAATGAATAATAATAATATCCCACTAATATTCTAGAAAAGACATAATTAAATTAATAAGGGGTAAAGGGTTTTACTAGTGTCTTAGAAGGATTATAAAGGGAGCTAGTTCTCCTCTAAAGAAGAATTAGTAATTAGTCTCTAAATAGAAGAGGTTAGAAAGCATTTGTCCTTTAATATATAAAGCCTATTTACCTTTAACTTACCTTCTACTTACCTATAACTCTTATTCTACACTATTAATTAAATAATTATATGTTCCGGTTAGACTAGCCTCTTATAATTCTAATTACTTATAATCCTCTATAAAAGGAACGTACGGCTATTAATTAATAATAACGGGCCATATCTCCTTACCCCCTAAAATAACGCCTTTACCGTAAAAGTCTAATAGAGTCTCCTTAGAGGAGCGTATCTCCTTTACTTATAAAGGAGTAGACTAGGAAGTTATAGCTAGTCTATCTAATCCTTTAAGACCCTTAGAAATAATTACTACTAGGGAGTTATTAGAGCGGTTGCTATATAAGACCCTATAAAAAATAAAAGAGTTAGAGATATAATTAAGATAAGTATATTAAGACTACTAAGGACAATTATAAGGATAATTGGGAGAAGTATAGATACCCTAAATACGAAGCAGACTTAAAGGGGCAACGCTATACTATACTATAATGTTAGAAAAACCTAAATTCCGTATAAAGGAACCTAATAAGTATAATAGTAATAGTCTCCAGAACTATAATTGTTTTATCTATTAATATAAAACTAAGTTTCGGCTAGATTTAAAACGTTACTCTAATAAGTATAATTAGATACTAATTACTTCTACCTTTCTACGTGGTATTATTAAGAGTTTATAGATACGCTATAAGAAGAAACTTACCATACCCTTTAAATTTAGTAAACTTAAGTCTTAGTTAGATAATTAGGTCTAAGACCCTACTAATTAAGGAATGGATTATAACTAGCGATACTATAATACTAAATAGCGAGAAGGCTAGAGTGTAGTCTAGTTTATAAACTACTTAGAAGAGCTAGAAGATAATATACCCTACTTAGACCTATAGGATAATGCTATATAACTTTACTAGCTACTTACTAAGTTATAACCTAAGTTTTAATAGGCTATATAGGAGAAGGGCGAAATTTCTACCGTTTAAGAAAAGCTTATTTTTAAAGCTGCTTAGATTAAGAATGCTAAAAGAGACTATTTAGGCAACTAAAAGGAACAAGATAGTAATAATAAAGAGTGTAGGACTAGACCTAGCTTTAATAATAGGGGTAGATTCTAACCTAACTACTCTATAGAAGGATAACGTAAGCAGGCTTTATAGCCCTAGAGGAACGCAAGTTAGCCCTAGAATGATAATAGGCAGAAACCTAATCTAAATAAGTAGAATTAAGAGATATATATCTATTATAACTGCGGTTAAAAGGGCTATATAAAGCGATTCTACTAATAGAAGAAGTAAGAGTATATTTAATTAGGAAAAGAGACAGCCTAGTAGATCTTTACTCCCTTATACTAGGCTAGGAAGAGAAAGAGGGAGTAAGCTGCTATATGGTTATTCCTATCTCCCTTTAAGTTAATAATAAATGGGTAATATAGGACTACTTTATAGACAGTAACGCGACCGTAGGGTTTATTTCTTAATTACTAGTGAAAAAATTGGATTTAGATCTTAGCGGCTTATAATTACGTACTATTTAAAGTATTAGAGGCTACTGGATTCTATGCTATAGGGAATAACCCTTTTTTATAGCTAGCTAGGACTATAATAGTCTATAGGACACGCAAGAGATACGCTTTTACGCCGTAGAAATTAAGGGTTATTACCTTATTTTAGGATACCTATAGCTTTAACAAGTTAATCTAGACATTAATTGGCCTTTAGCCTTATATTAACACCAGAAGTCTTAACTATATATTATAGTTAAAGATTAAAAGACCTTTTTTAACCATGTGTAAAAAGAAGGGTAGATATATACTATATATTCCACTCTTAATACTAAAAATAGGGATATAGGGTATTTATTTTTAGATATCCGGCTATATACAGTTAAGGAACTAAAGATTCTGTAGAAATATATAGACTTAGAGGATGTTTTTAATAAAGAGGCTATATAAACCTTATCTAATTCTATATTAGTTAAGTATAAGATAGGTATAGGGGATAAGCAATCTCCTTTTAAACTACTATATAACCTATTAGAAAATAAGCTGGCTGTATTATATTAATATATAGTAAATAATCTTTAAAAAGGATAGGTTTAGCCTTTTATAACCCTAGTAGGGGTACCAATTATATTTATACCCAAAAAGGATAGGACCCTATATCTCTATATTGACTATTAGGCGCTTAATAGTATTACTATAAAGAATTACTACCCGCTACCCTTACTAGGGGAGCTTATTAATAGACTATTAGGCGTAAAAATATTTATAAAATTGGATCTAAAAGATATATACTATTAAATCCGGATTAAAGTCGGTAATAAGTATAAAACAGCGTTTTAAATATAGCATGGCTATTTTAAGTACCTAGTAATACTATTTAAGCTTACTAATATATTAGTAATATTTTAGGCCAATATTAATAAGGTATTGTCGGGCCTCTTAGATATAATATATATGGTCTACCTTAATAATATTATAGTCTACTTTAATAACTATAAAGTATATATATACTAACGTATTCCACAAGCGAGCTGCAAACACAAGCGAGCTGCGAGCCCCAAAAACCACCAAAAACTGCACCTTAATATCTCGACAATGGCTTAATAATAAATTCCGAAATTTTATAATTAGCTTTTTATACTTATTTTAAACCTCTTATTAGATTTAAAAAGTAATCTATTGAATGGCTCTAGGCTCTTTATTAACTATAATAACTAAATAGATGGCATTAATATTTATAATTGGCTTTAAAGCAACTATACTATCTAAATTACTACTATATGCACCTAGCTACCCTTATTCTTCTAGGCGCTTAATATAGCTATAATTAACGCCTAATTGTTAGTAAGAAGATATTCCAGACATTAAGCAGGCCCTTCCTTTAAAACCACTGCCATTTCTATATACAATTAGTATAGAATCTTATTATTATAGGTAGCTAGTATATAGGCCTAAATAAGCAAGATACTAAGCGTCTTCTTTATTAGGGATTACTAAAATATAGGCAATATTAACCTAGTATTAGGCCTGGCTATAGAAATATTAGAACGAATTAAAAAACCACTTATATTACTGCTAAAAACCCACTACCTATAATTTAACGGTATAAGGCGCGGACTTAACGTTCTATTAAATTTTTTATAAAGAAGTAAGGTTATAAGGGCCTACTAAAGTGCTAGATATATAGATAGAAGGAGGTAAAGAAACTTATAATAAAGATAAGGCGAATAGTATATAAATGCGAAGTTTATAGGCTTCCTCTATACCTTAAGTGCTTTAACAACTTCTATTTAGTAGGCGACAACTAAATAACTATTTAAAACCCCCTACTTCCTTATATCCTAAATATTAAGACTCTAAAGCTATAAGGGATATTATTGCGGTCACCTTGGGTTGCCCTTAGGATAACCCCCAGACACCCCTTAAATATCCATTAGTTATATACCGGAGGCACATATCCATAGTATATAGTCTCTAAAATTTTAGAGGCCTTACCTCTATAAGGATTTATCTCTCTCACCAATCTATCCTATTCTATAATTATGCCTTATAGCCCCCTATCTACAAAATCCCCTTATATTTAAATCCTTCCTACTCTATTTAGAAGGGCAGCTAGCTTTAAAGACTAGATTTTTTATTTATATCTTTTATTTATATCTATCGTCCTCCCTTAAAATTTTATAATAACCTAATCGGAAACTCTATAAATACCTTATAGAAAGCCGTCGCGCCAAGGTAGGAAGGTCCCTCTAATAGTAAGAGATTACAATAATATAAACCTTTAGGTAAGACGGCTGAACAAGCCCTAATACCTAGATACACTAGAAGCTTAAAGACTCTTATATACCTATAGTTACTAACAACGCTAAGAAAAATATAGACACCCTCTATAATAGTTATAACACTACTAAAAAGTAGCTAAAACTTCTCTAGTCCTATTTAGGCTAATTAAAAAATTAAGTGCTAGAGGCAACCCTAAAATCTTCCCCTAAATTAGAAATGCCAGAGAAATATACTAATGCGCCTAATTAGGGACCTAACTAGAACCCTTCTAGAAGACCATTAGCCTATAATTACTATAGTAGCGGCGTATAGACTGCTTATAAGCCAAGTAGGCCTACCCCTTTGGGTAATATAACCTAACTACTAACTTAAGACTTAAGCCTTATAGGGAAACCCGTATTAGCTACTAGTACTAATACTACTTTTATAGCTAGAGCTTCCCTAGGCCTAAGATTAGAAAGTTAAGAGCCCTACACCAATTTTTTTTTAAAGAGGATATTAGAAAACTGCCGTAAGGCTCTTAGAAGCCATATAAAAAGAAGCTACTAATAAATATATTAGAAACCTTTAGGGGTAGGCCCAGATCTAATTAAGCTTAATTTAGGCTAGATAAAATCTTTTATAACCTAGCTAAGACTAAGGACCTTCTAGGGGCTATCTAGTACCTACCTAAGGAGGTATAGAAGACTTAGAGAGGTATCTATATAGTAAATAGAAAAAGGATATAAACTAACTAGCTAAGGCCTTTGGTAGTCTAGAACTCCGCTATCCCTTTAGCTGGTAGATTTAGTCCTACGGTTATTGATAAGAGCTAGCCAATAGAATTGATGGGATTAAGGCTCTGTGACCACACGCGTGTTTTTAATTCTGGTGTTTGCGTACGGTCTAACTCTTATAGGACGCTATTAGCCGAAGGGATAGACCTAACGCCCAATAGTTAGACAATTGGGTTTATAAAGTAGATAACTTTTTTAAGATGCTAATAATATAAAACGATACTAAAGAGCGTACTTAATAGATTATTAGTAAGATTAAAGATTAATCCCTAAACCAGATTGTACTAAATTAGATTAATAAAGAGCAAATTACTATATAGCCGTAGCTATAACCCTTTTTAAAGAAATAGACTTAAGATCTGTATATTATATAATATAATAATACAGAACTATTCTAGAATAGGATATAGCTTAACCGCCACAATTTCTGCTATTTTATAAACTTTATAGAAACTTATACTTAACTAATAGATTTAGAGCCCTTTAAAAACAAAAACAATAGTATCTATAAAAAGGAGAAGATCGGATTTATCTAGGCTAAAATTAAGCTAGTAATTTATAATAAAATTAAGCGCGTAGGAGCCCTATTGTGGATTTCTATATATATAGATTCTAAACGAGCGGTTCTAAGCACTAAGGATATAGTAAGGAATTAGACCTCTTCTAGTAAGAAGCTAGGGGGTAACTAGAAGTGTAGGTACTTTAGTAGTAATATAGGGCAGACCTAAGCTCTAAAGAAGCCGTTCTTAAAGAGAAATCTAAAATAGTTAAAGTTAGGGACCTTAAGTAATAGGAAAGACTCCTAGGGCCAACCTAATACCTATCTGGCACCCTTATAGAAATACTTTAAAAAGTTAAGAGAAAACTTCTCCAGAGGTAAACCTAATTAGAAAAATAAGTAGGGTAATAACTATACTAATAATCTAAAAAAAAGAAAACCCTTAGTTGCGGACCTCTCCTAGCTATAACTAGGGCAAGATATAAAAGAAAAGACTCTCTATATTACTATTAAGCTAAAAATGGTGCTCCCTATAGACAAGGTACATTAGTTTTAAGTACTATATAATAGTGGCACTAAAATTAATCTTATATAATATAATTTAGTAAAAGAGTATAAGCCTATTCTATTACTAAGGTGGCGGAAACCTACTATAGGGTTTCTAGATAAGTATTAGATTAAACTATATAGTGCCTATAAGCTTATAGTATTAATAGCCAATATATATAACCGTACTAAGGTAGTTGGCCTACAACCCTTTTAGGTAGCTAACTTTATAGGTTATAACCTTATCCTTAAATATCCTTAGCTTATAAAAGTAGATCCTAATATACTTTAAGACAGAAGCCTTTAAATAGTAGAACAATAAAAAATTAGAAGGGTGTATATTACTAATAAGTTTAAAAGATATTCTAGAAGATGTAGCTTTAGGCGAAATAGTATACACTTTATACTTAAAGGAGTATTAAATCTAGTCCCTATTTTATAGCAAGATGGGTATAAAGCCTAGTATAGGCGATAACCCTTTTATAATAGATACCCTATAGGGAACTACCGGATAGGCCGTGGAGACACTATAGGGAGGCGGCGATTTTAAAGATTTTATAAGATACTTCTACCGCTATAGGTTACTCTAGCTTAAGCAATACGCAAAGAGTATGCTATAATACCTTAAACGCTATATTAGAGAGTTCTCTACCCTCTACTAGCTACTATATAAACAGCTACTATAGCGCGCGACACTGCCCGTAAGTGTCCTACTAGAACTTACCTAATAATAATATAGAGGATAAACGCGACCCTAATTTATTAAATATTCTAGTAGGCCTAAGGGACTTACTAAGGGTATTTTTAGGTAGGTAAGCTAAAGTCCTTTAGCGGAACTTAAAATATAATTATATAATTAATCTAGAAGAAGGTAAATAACCACTAAACCTTTTTATCTATAACCTCTCTTATAAAGAGCTTAAGATCCTATAGAAGTACCTTAATAGCTTACTAGAAAAGGGATAGATACAGCCTAGTAAGTTACTAATAGGCGCACTAATTCTCTTTATCCTAAAACCAGATAGAACTATAAGGCTATATATAGACTATCGCGGTTTTAATAAGATTATAATTAAAAACCGTTACCTACTACCACTAGTTAGTAAAATTCTAGATTGACTATTTAGGGCTAAGGTCTTTATAAAGCTAGACCTATAAGACGCCTATTATAGGCTCTATATTAAAGAAGGGGATAAGTAAAAAACCGCTTTTAGAACCTAATACGGCTACTTTAAGTATCTAGTAATACCTTTTAGGCTAGCTAATGCGCCTATAATATTTTAATTATATATTTATAGAGCCTTAGGGACTGGTTAACCATATATACGTTATCTATTTAGATAATATTCTAATCTACTTAGAAGATAAGAATTAGTACGAGTAATATATCCGTAAAGTGCTAGAACGTTTAAATAATTAGGGCCTCTATGCTAAGGCGTTAAAATATATCTTTAATACTAAATAGTTTAAGTTCCTAGGTTATATTATAATGCCTATAGATATAGTTATAGATCTAATACAGGTGTAAATAATCTAAGAGTGGCTAGAGCTAAAGAGCTACTAGGATATTTAAGTGTTCCTAGGCTTTGCCAATTTTTATAGGCGCTTTATCTATAATTACTTAGACATCGCCTAATACCTATCTAATTATATTACTAAAGCTTTTTAAAACCTAGTATAGGAAGTAAAAAGCTTAAAGGCAGAAAGGAAGAAAACTAAAAAGGGACTAATTAAATAGTATAAACTATAGATATGGCCTAAAAAGGTATAGAAAGCCTTTTAGGAACTATGCGTAAAGTTTATAGAAGCTTTACTATTGCGGCATTTTAACCTAAATTAGCCACTAATAATGGTTACTAATAAATTTAATTTTGCCTTTATTGGTATCCTATTATAACCTAATAGGCATTTAGACACTACCTAGCTCCACTAGAGACTAGTAGTATTTTATAATAGAAAATTCTAGGGACCTAAAGTTAGGTATTATACCCACGATAAGGAACTACTGGCCATAGTTAACTACTTTAAATAGTGGCGACACTACCTTAAGTACGCAAGCTATACTACTTATATACTCTTAGATTATTATAATTTATGCTACTTTATAACTATAAAGGAGCTTATACCTTAATAAGCTAAATAGGCAAAGAAGCTTATACCTTAATAAGCTAAATAGGCAAAGAAGCTTATACCTTAATAAGCTAAATAGGCAAAGAAGCTTATACCTTAATAAGCTAAATAGGCAAAGAAGCTTACGCAATTTAACTTTAAGATTAAATATAAGCTAGGGGAAAATCACCCTGCTAATAGACTATTATAATAGCCGGACTATGCCAAAGGCTTTAAAATAGGAGAAGGATAATAGATAATAGATATCTTACTCCCTATATTATAGAATAAGCTCTAAATATAGGATGCTTAAGCACCTATAGCTCTATATACTAAGTCTTAGGCAGTATAAACCCTATTGGCTTCTACTAATATTCTAGCTAGTACCTAGTCTATAGCTAATAAGGGTCTAAATATACCTAAATAAGACGTCCCTAATATAAGTACGGAACCTAGTAATATACTACTAATTACTAAGCTATTCCCTTAAACTAATAGCGAAGCTAAAGAGTAATTAGAACTTAGAGCCCTATAATAACTAAAGGACTTTAGCCTTATAGCGGCCTTCCTAATATATACGCATTAAGAAGTTATATAATCTATAGTACTATCTAGTCTTATACTTAGGGCAGTATAAAGCAAAATAGCTTTTACCTAGAAACTATCTAAAAGGTTACAGGTCTTATCTATAAGGTATAATAGAGGGACGCCTTCTATACCATTTTTAATATAGAAGTAGACTAAAAACGTAACGGAAAGAAAGCTACTAGGTGTTACTATTAGGAACTAGACCCAATAGGCCTACTACGTAAATATAGCAAGGTTTAGGTGCTATAAGAAGTAAATCTATAATAGAAGATCCTTATGAGGAATTATAATAATTCTTTAGGCGGCCACTATAATCAAGCTAAGATAATAGAATTACTTTAACGTAAATATTACTAGTTAAAGCTTAAGCAGAAAGTAAAGGAGTATATTAGCTACTATAAGAAGTATTAAGTATATAAAATCTAAAGGTATAAACTATGGGGTTTACTTAAATCAGTTCCCCCCGTTAGTAAGTTATAGCAACATTACGCTATAGACTTTATTATAGATCTCCCGCCCTTAAAAGATAGGCAAGGATAAACATATAATTTGGTCCTGGTACTTATTAATAGGTTTTTAAAGTACGTTTAATACCTTCCTGTTAATAAGATAATTAATATATAAGCGCTTACAAACCTAATTAAGGAAAAATGCTTTCTTAAAGTAAATTAACTATACTCTATTATTACTAATAGGGGCAGCGTTTTTATAAGCCAGTACTAGTTAGATCTATGCTTTTATTTAAAGATAGACTACTACTATAGTACGGCCTTTTATCTATAGATAAATAGGTAAATAGAATACCAGAACTAGGAACTAGAGTCTTATCTATAAATATATTTAAACTACTAGTAAGATAATTAGTATAAGCTACTTCCGTACGCGGGGTACGCTTATAACTTAAAGTAATATTTATTATATTAGTTTATACTAATCCAGATTGCCTATAGCGTCTAATTATTAGGATTTAATAGCATACCCAATAATTACTAGCTAAGGCCGTATAATTATAGAATCCTACTGAGAAGTTTAAAGACATCTACTAGAGAGTATAAGGGTACCTTAAGAAATAGGAGGAGTAATATAAGTATATAAAGTAGAGCCTATAAGATATACAAGAGTAGTAGAGACTTTGGTATAACCGCAAATACTAAAACAAGCATTTTGGCATAGGCAATAAGGTCCTATTATATTTAATAAATATTAAGACCCGTTAACTATTAAAGAAGCTTAATATAAGATACCTAGGTCCCTTCTAAATTAAGGAATAAATTAGTAAACTAGCCTACCGTCTTTAGCTACCCCTATTTATAGCCCACGTGCATCTAGTATTTTATATAAATCTACTAAAGCTATAGTATAGACCACTACCGGAAAAGAACTTCTATCTAGGCCTAATTTAACACCCTAAAGTAGTAGGCGAGTGGTATAAGGTTAAAGCTATGCTATGCTATAAGTCTATTAAGAATAAGCTTTAATATAAAGTTAAATGGCTAGGCTGGCCTACTAAGGACTCTATATAGAAACCAAAGGATCACCTTAATTATTATAAAGATATTCTAAAAGAATATTAGGACTAAGGTTCGCAATCTACAAATTATAAAAAGCGGTTTAATACTATGGTATTATTACAACCTATAAAGAAAGCTCGTGGCAGGCCGTAAGAGGCCCTAAAGAGTAAGAAATAGGTTAAATTAGATATAAAACGGATAAGCTCCGGAAACTATAAGGATTAATTAGGGCTACGGCCTAAGGCAGGACAGGTCCTTAGCCTTTTTATATATATATAGTATAGAATTAATAGGGTATTTTACTAGAATTATATTTCTATTTATTAATCTATATTAAGAATAGTGTTTCTATACCTTTCTAAATACCTTATAAGGCCTTCCCAAGTACTAATTAAGATCCTTAATTGCTACTATATATAAGAATTAATCCTAAATACCTAAATTAAAAGCCACTATACCTTATCCTTAGGTATAGGATTAGTATCCATTGGCCTACTAAGTAATGGCTAATAAAAATAAGATCTAGATCCCTTTATAGGGGTATATATAGACATAAAAATAGGGGCAGGCTAATAAGGTATAGAAGAAGCAGAGACTCTTAAACGCTTAGCACTAATATTAGGTCTAAACCAGTACTAACAAAGTTCTTAGGGCGTAAGCTTATAGTTAATAAAGATACGCTTAAGCCTAAAATAAATAGAAATATTAGCTGGCTGGTATAAACCAAAACTACTAAGACCTTATTACGGCAACCGTTAGTTACCTATCCGCTAGGTACCTAAAGGGTAACCTGTCTAATACCGTATTATATTATACTCTTTTAAAACTTAATATATATATATAAACTCCTTCTTATAGTAAACGGCGACCTTCTTCTTATTACCCCTATCCCTTACCCTATCCTTAGTATACTAGCCTTACTCCCTTATTAGGCGTTACTAGCTAGCTTACTATAAATTATGGGCGGTATAGATAGCTATAGTATAGTCTTAAATTCGACCTAGATACTTAGCATTAGTGCTAGAATAAGAGAGAGCCCAGGTGTAACGTAGCCCGCCTCTACGTCGCTATACGGCCAAAAAGACTAAGAGTGCTTGCGAACTTGTCGCAAGCGCGGCGGGACCTAATATATATACTCTTACACCAGGCAATATAGTAGTTAAAAATATTAAAGGATCGTTACTACTTAGGCCTAGGCTATATTAAAGCTTAAAGTTAGTAATAGAAACCTATTAAGGATAGGAAATTTTACCTTAACGTAACTACCGCTCTTAGTACGCATACATTAATTATAAGGACTAAAGGTATTGGACCTTATATAGTAGGTCTTATTATAAGCATTTAGAATCTTTTTATTAGACTTCTAGTCTTTTAAGGATATATATATAAAGTTATTTAGGCAGGACTAGTACTAGTTGCGGGTTAGTAGAGGTTAGGGCTTTATATATAGCGGTAGGGCCAAAATACGCTATAAAATTGGCTTAAAAAAGCAGTTAGCAGAAGAATAAAGAGGTAACGTGTTTTATTACCGAGTGTCCGACACTACCGAGTGTCCGACATTAAAACGCACCAAAAGTTAAGAAATTTATACCTTAATATCTTAACAACTACTTAATAATAAATTCCAATGATTTATATTTGGACTTTTATATACACTTTACAGCTTCTATTAAAGTTACATAGTAGTTAGTTAAGTAGTTTTTTAGATATTAAATTTGGGGGCCAAAATAAGGCCAGATTTTTATATCTTAACAACCACTAAACTAATTACTATGCAATTTTAATAGAAGCTGTAAAGTGTATATAAAAGTCTAAATCTAAATTATTAGAATTTATTATTAAGTGGTTGTTAAGATATTAAAGTATAAATTTCCTAAATTTTGGTGCATTTTGATATCGGACACTTATTGGTGTTAGACACTTGGTGATGAAATACGTTATATTAAATTAATAATAGAAAAAAAGAAAATCTTAATAATATATTAAAGATACGTCTAAATTTGGATAAAGGTTAATAATGGGAAGTAAGGTATTAAGGAAAAGGAGTAGCTTAATAAGTAAGGTGTCTTTATACTTTACCTTCTAATGCCCTTTTAGTAAATAGCCGCAACCTTGCCGATATAACTCCGTTATAATAGCGTAATTTAGAAGGAAGGAAACACGCGTATAAGCTATTTAACCATTACTTCCTTATAAAAAACTAATTACACGGCCGGGGAAGGTAATTAAGACGTTAATTACAGACATATATAGGTTAAATTATACTTAAATAATACTACAGTATTAAAGAACAATATTATAGATGTTTTTAACAATTATATAATAGCTAGAGGCGCTATTATAAAGTATCCCTTCTATTTACTAGGTAGTAGAGCTATACTAAATATATAGTACAGGACCAATAAGAAAGGATTATAGATTAATATTTTAAAAGTTAAAGACGATAGCAAGCCAAGGCTCTATACGTTAAATCCTATACTAAAAGGTTCTATAGAACTATACTGGAACACTAAATTGCCTATAATATTTATAATTAATTATAGACTGGTATAAAGGCTTAGAAATAGAGTTATATAAAAATCCCTATATTAGCCTAGGTAGTTACTAGTATGCTTTTAATAGGCTTTTAATAGGTCTCCTAGTAATCCTTACGTCTTTTCTCTAATTATATTTTTTTCTTATTAAGGTTTTTAGGAGTTTAAGGTAGGGGTTAGATAGATAGATAATATATAACGGCATCTCTCCAAACCCCTTCTGGGATAAGCCCTTATAATCTCCCTACTATAAGGTAATGGCAATTAGGGGCTAACCATAAGAAGGGGGGGCAATATAAGGGATATTATTGCGGTTACCTTGGGTTGCCCTTAGGACAACCCCTAAACACCCCTTAGATATCTATCGGTTACGTGCTAGAGGCACGTACCTATAGTATATAGTCTCTACAATCTTAGAGGCCTTACCTCCTTAAGGATTTGTCTCTCTCACTAATCTATCCTATTTTACAATCGTGCCTTATAGCCCCCTATCTATAAAGTCCCCTCATAAAAGCTAATTAAGACTTTAGTATAGCATCCTACTTAGCCTCCTTAAGCCCTTCTTTACCGCCTTTAATTAATTCTCTATACCAAATAACCGCTAATTAAACCGTTTAGCGACCTATAGCACTTAATACATCTTATTTAACGTATACTGTACATCCTCCCTTATAACCTTAAGCCGGTCCTTTACTGGCTTATCCTTATCGATATTAAGAACGTATATAAAGCGTACAGGTAGCAGTAATTTAGTAGACTTTAATAGAGGATTTCCCTATATCCCTTAACACGATAGTGTCTATAGCTTGGCGCCAAGTCTAGGAACACTAGTATTAGATATATATCAGTGCCAAATATTAGGTCAACAACAGCCACCTATTGGCCGGCTCTTATCGATAAACTGTGGATGCAAACCATCGTGTTAAGGGATAATTAGCAGCTGGTTGACGGAGGAGGGGCAGAAACCTAGACATGTCATTATATACAGTCACCTTTGAAAGTTCGTTTACACCCGCCAAGCCCACTAACAGCTAATATCGCACTCCACCAAAATTTGTAAGAGGTGCGATGTAACGCATTTAATCTATTACTTATTGCCTAAAATGGGCAGAAGGCTAGCACCTGAGGTTGTATATTAAATTAGGGTTAGAATTAAAGCTAGTAAGGGGGTGTTAGCTATTGCGAAGGCTATCAACGTGTCTCGTCCTACCGTTTATAAGATACGATTGAACCTTAACCTCTACGACGAGCTGTACACGCCAGCTAGTCTTATATAAGGTCAACTAAGGCTGCTTCTGGCCTATTAAGAGCTTGTAAGTCTAATATTGCTTAGTATTAGGTTTTTATTAACGCGTCGCCGGTAATAGAGGCTACTTAACTTTCTTAAAGACCAACCTACTGCCTATATTAATAAGATGCAGGACTTCCTATTTAATAAGTTTAATCTTTAAGTCATTAAAACTACTATTAGCCGTACCTTATTAAGAGCTCGCTAGTTAAGAAAGGCCGTTAAGGCTTACGTAGCAGAGAGAAATTAGGAGCTTTATATATTATGGATTAGTAGATAGGTCATATAGATAGTATATTAGCTAGTCTTTTTAAATAAATTAGCCTTTAATAAAAGGACAGGCGATAAAAAGTTTAGCTAGGCGCCAATTAGAAGAAAGTATAAGGTCTCTTACCCGTTTAAGAGGTTAGAGAAGTAGAATATCCTACTAGCGCTATTAGTTAACGGATATTTAAGCTACCTTATCTTCTAAGGCTTAATTATAGTGGAGATCTTTAAGCTATTTTTAAAGCAATAGGTTCTCTCTTATTATATACTATATCCTAAGCCGCGATCTATTCTTATTCTAAATAACGCGTTAATTTATAAGTTAGTATAACTCCGCGATTTATATAAAGAGCACGGCGTACTACTTATATTCTTACCACCGTATTTACTAGATTATAACCTAATTAAGGCAATATTTAAGGACCTTAAGGCGTTTCTATACTTTACTATTAGTTAATTAATAGGAGCTTATATAGAGGTGCGTTATAGAAACGTAGGATATATAGTTTAAATCTATTTACTGCCTTAATAGCTTAAAGGTAGAGATTTTGCCTCTTATCCTTACTAACATTCCTATCTTAAAATTATACTCCTCCTATATCTTATTAGTTATACCTTTATCCTCCCTTTTTAACACTTTTAATATATTAATATTCTATAGCTCCTCTATTAACCTTACCTTAGCTTAAAAATCTCCCTCTACTACTTATTGTTAAACCCTAGCTAGTCTATAAGCCATTTAAAGAAGTATCTAAGTAGCTTAACTAGGTCTATTTCTAACTAAATAGGGCTAAAATTATAAAGCTAATTAACCATTAAATATGGATATTAAGGGTAGTGCGGAGGTATATAGGGAGCTAAGGTTAAGGTTAAGGTTAAGGCTAAAACTTAAGCTCCTTAACTAGCTAAGCTTTAATAAAACTGTTAATAGTCTCGTCCTTCTCCTTTAGCTACTCCATTGTATTATTCTTACGGCCTTTCTCCTTCTAGTTTATAAGCTAAATAATAATATTCTACAAAGGCTAATCTATAGTAGACTCTCCCTTTAATAGCTTATAGTTCTAATGCATTAGATTTTCTAAGCTAATAGGATAATAATAAAGGACGTAATCTGGTAAGGTTAATTATTAACTATTATATTAACACGTTATAGGATAGTTACTATAGTGCTTATTTAAACAAGATTACCTATTAGCTATTCTAGGGATATAATTACTAGTATCTTCCTTAGTAGCAAGCAGCTTAGGCAGATTATTAAGTTAAGCTTATATAGTAGTCCTTCTTACTAATATATTACCTACTCGCTAACTTAATGTAGGTATAAGTATTACTAAAATTACCTCCTTCTCCTTAACTAAATTTAATATAAAGTTAAGCCTTAAGGATTTTAATAGCTAGCGTAAATACTACTTTTTTTATAATTTTAACTACCTACTAGAGGTCCTTATAGTTATTAATCTGCTATTAATAGAAGTTATAAGCTTCCGCGTTCTTATATAAGGCAATTACCTTAAACTACTAAACTCTAAACATCTATAGTAAGAGATCTCTTAAAAGCTTTTCCCTCTAAGCCTTAATTATAGTTAGGTAGAGTATATTCTAGTCTAATATTACTAATTAAGTCCTAGGTAGAACCTCTTTTCTACTAAATGCTTTCTATATACTTATCCCTTGCACTAATAAGGTGCTATGTTTTGTGGCCCGTGCGCGTAATTAGGAACATTAATAGACCTATGGAGGATAAATTATCCTATCTGGTCGGGCGGATAATAATCCTATCCGAGGATAGTCCGGATATTAGATAATATCCAGATAATATCTAAATATTTGCAAATATTTGACTATCCCTTCCCCTAGTGACGTCCTGTAAGAGTTAGACTGTATATAAATACTAGAATTAAAAGTACGCGTATAGTTATAGAGCCTTAATCCTATTAATTCTATTAGCTAGCCTATATTAATAATAGTAGGACGAAATACACTAGGGGAAATATAATGTGTTCCGCCTTATATCGCTATATAGCTAAAAAGATATTAAGTGCTTATGAACTTATTATAAGCGCGGCGAGATCTAATATATCTACTCTTATAGAAAAGGATAAACTAAGCCTTTACCCCCTATTATACGACGCTATAAATATAGCTAGTACTAGTAAAATTTACCCTAAAAACTTTAACAATAATAATTCCTTTAAAGTTAATATATTTTCTACCCTTTTAAGCGACGTTAAGACTAAAGCTAATATTAGTTTAATCTTAACTACTTAAATAATATAGATTATTACGGCACTGTTATAGACCTTAGTTAGGGGCTTAGCCGAGCCTTGGCGCTATATATATAGATATATCCTTTTCTTAACCTTCTTCCAGTTACTTGTTTTAGAATTCTAGTTTACTGGCTACTAATAGATTGTTATTCTTTTAACTAAGCCTTTATATAGATCTTAAAACAAGTCTCCTTAATTTATAAATATACTTATATAGTAATAAAGGAAGAAAATGCTTATATAAAGACGTATAGATAGCGTATATAAATATATATTATTATTTATTACTTAACGTCTAATTTAGATCCCTTTTGGGCCTATATAGATTACTCCTTATATATATAGGGAGAAAAATCTATTTAAGAAACCCCTATAATATATCTCCCCGCCTTTATATAACGTGTCCTGCTGCTTATTACCATACGGCTAAAAAGATAGTAAGTACTTATAAACTTATTTTAAGCGCGGCAGGATCTAATATATATACTAACTTTAAATATAATAGATTATAAATTTAAATTCTACTAATATTATCCTTTATTAGGAATTAGGAAATATAATTATCTAGTATACTTCTTGTCGTACTATATAAGAGGTTCTCTAATAATATTACTAGACTATAAGTAAAACCTTCTCTTTATATAATACCTATATAACTAACTACTCTTAGAATAAGTAGAAGAGGGTAGAAGTTTTACTAGTAATTAATATAGAGGCTTAAGTAGGAGTATATTAGAGAAGTAGATATAGATAGGGAGGCCCTTATATATAAATATAATTCGAATTTAGAGCTATAGATCTCTAAATATAACTATAAGTAATCTATATTACTTATATAAGGCAAAGAGCTAATTAATGCTAGTTCTATAAGGCTTATATAGCAACTCCGCGTTATCTAATAGGCCCTTACCCCTTTACTAAGTATTAAAGTCCTAGGGTTCCATAGTAGGTGCTATAGAAATTGCAAGTGGCGGGATTATAAGGCTTAATGTTCAGCGTATAATAAAAATTCTTAGCCTGTAGCGGCGGCTGTAGGAGTATTAAAGGGTAAGGATTAGATTATAGAACTAGAGGATAAGGAATAGATAAAAGTTACTAAATTTAAACTGCTAGGTCTCTCTTTTGTACTATTTTTATTTTATTTTATAGTATTTTATATAAAGAGAAGTATAAATAAAAAGGTAGAAAGGAGATATCTAATTAGTAGGAAAGCTAAAGGTATTTGCTAAAGTTCTACACGAAGCTCTGCACGAAGCTCTGCAGAAGCTCTGCATGAAGCTCTGCGGAGGCTCTACACGAGGCTCTGTACGAAGCTCTGCGGAGGCTCTATACGAAGCTCTGCACGAAGCTCTGTATACGGAGGCTCTACTACGGAGGCTCTATATAAAAGCTTTGTGCAGAGCTTCGTGTAGAGCTTCGTGCAGAGCTTCGTGCAGAGCTTTATGCAGAGCCTCCGCAGAGCTTCGCGCAGAGCCTCCGTACGCAGAGCTTCGTGCAGAGCCTCCGCAGAGCTTCGTCAGAGCTTCGTGCTGAGCTTTTGCTGAGCTTTGGTAGAGCTCCGTGCGGGGCTCCCTTATTCTGCAGAGCTCTTGTAAGCTTTATATCTATATAATATTACTTATCCTTAGGATATTTAAATAAAAGTGGTACCATTTTAAAGCGCTTTACAAGCTCTAT
>Ga0307507_10005286_pt1 | contig 21388 bp, 2 predicted proteins | sample 7_EM_MG_FD_207223 | JGI IMG/M metagenome (GOLD analysis project Ga0307507, IMG submission 207223) | Populus trichocarpa ectomycorrhiza microbial communities from riparian zone in the Pacific Northwest, United States - 7_EM | ecosystem: Host-associated > Plants > Roots > Unclassified | place... | reverse complement strand
ATATATCCTTGCTTTAGAGAATTAGCGTTAATAACGTTAATCTTCTTACCTTAACCCTTCTGGCGTAAAGCAATAGAATCCTTATTTAGGGAGAGGGTGCATCTATTAAAGAGTAATAGTATTATTAAATTAAGCTTTTCCTTTAGCTTTGCTATAAAATTTGCCTTTATTAACTTATTTTCTTTAAGAGCTAAGAATTGGTTATCTCCTAAGATAATTATATTATTAGTTTATATGCCAACGATTCCGAATAGAGTTCCTATAGTTATAATTAGGAAGCATAGGTTAAATATAGAAGTAGTTATTAAAAGCTTCTCTTTATAGTGCTTAGTATAGGTAGCCCACTAATAGGTTCCTACCTCTGCAATTCTATATAATGGCTTAAGCACAACTATAATTATATCTTTGGGATATTGGTAATAAATTTGCTCTAGAAGGTATACTAATATTAAGCGCTAAAGGTGCATCTCTAATTGGGTATAGGCCTAAGTAATATTTTATAAATAAACTGCTATTCCATTCTTTATTAAAGAGGGAGCTAGCGCAATAATAACTTACTAACTAGCTTGTTAAATTATAGAAGATTGCGTAAGAATTACCTCCTTACTATTATTGTTATAACCTTAGATAATAAGCCTTAATTTCTTAAATAGGGTATTAGTAGCTTTGCCCTTAATCTTATTAACTATTCTTAACTTAAAGATACAAACTCCATTAAACTTAGTAAGGTCATACTTCTTAAATTTAAAGACTCCTTTTGTAATAAGACTATTAATCTCCTACTTATTAGATGCTTAGAAAAAAGCTCTAGGGGTTATAATATAACCTTCCTTTTAAAGCTGTTTTGTGAGCTTAAAGTCAGCCTTCTCCTTAGCTGTTATAAAGGCTATTAATAACTTAACTCTATTCTTAATGGCGGTAATAAATTGCTCTTTAAAATTAACAAGATGTTGGCAATTTTATAATCCCTTTAGGCAACCTCTGCCGCGTTGTGGTTGCAAAACCTCTACTATAATTATATTAGAATTATAGTCGCCTTCTAAAGCATATTAATTATGGTTCTCCTCCAGGGCATCCTATAAAGGCTTGGAACTATTATCTTTATAGTAAGGCTTAATAACAGTTAATTGGAATTAGGTGGGTTTGTAAGGCATCTAAATAGTGCAAGTTTAACCATTAATTGTAATAAGTTAATATAGGCCTAACCACCCTCCCTTTTTATGCCATATGTGTACCTTAGACTAGAGTGGCAGATTAAGCATAGTTAAGGTATTTAGGCCATTTCTTATTCCTAGTATATCATTAACCTAGCGTATAGCGTAGAGATATTACACCTCCTTTATTGCCTTATAAATAGCCTTAGCTTATTACATAATAGAAGGAGATAGTAGAGAATTGTTAGTTATTTAAGGGTAGGCGCTAAAGACTAGCAATATAGGTATAAGTCCATCCAGGCCAGTAGAATTATTAACAGCTTTAATAGCTATTTATAAGGTAAGTTTTTTGCTAGCGTCCTCTAGTTCTAAAGAGATAATCTTATATACACGGCGTAATAGCGCGTAATATTACTCCACTTTTCTAATACTATTATATGCCTTAATAGGGACTTCCTTAACCTTAATTGCCATTGCCTTTATCTATTATTAAAACTCTATAAATAAGAAGTTCTTTCCTGTGTTATAGATAATTTAATTAAGGGGTCCTAGGTAGACATTAATCCAGCATAATTAAAGGGTATCCCATGCGTTCCTAGCTGATATATCCTTTAAAAAACATGCGGCTTAGAAGGAGGTTAAAAAGTCAATAACTTAAAGTACTAGCTTGCCGCTAAGATATATAACGTTAATAATAATACAGAAGTTAAAGTTATAGTTATCTTTAAGGGTGAACTTAAATCGGCCAGGGGACTTCTAGTTTATTTAGTAGTAATAGCAGTACTTTATAAGGTGCTTAATTGCCTTAACCTTAACTTTATGGCCTACTTACTAAAGAACCTTAAGTAATTAGTAAACGGATAGGTGGCCAAAATAACAGTGTAGTTGGCGTAATTTTGACTTAGTTAAGTGGCTTTAAGCAATACTCTTTTCTAGTTAATAAAGGAGCAACCAGGGGTGACCCTACTTGCATATAATAGGTACCTAATTGTCTTCCTAAATAAGTATATTCTTAAGGTTATTAAGCCTAACACCTAATTTATCTATATCTTTAATGCAAAATAGAAATAGAGTGTTTATAGGAATAATATGGAAGGTAATATACCCTAAGGGGGTTTAGACCCTAATTATGCCAAAAGAGGTTATAGTACCCTTACCAAAACAAATCATGTGTTGGCCTACCGTTAAATAGTTAATCTAAACAGAGCTATTAAGCTGTTAAAGGGCTTAAACTTAAGGTTCTCCTGCTATAGATACTCCTACGGCTCTAGTATCTAGCATAATACTATAGAAGACGTTTGCCAAATATCTATTATTAAAGGAGAACGCGGAGCTCTCCTTTGGCTTATTAAAGATATCTAACTTCGTAATAAAATAGAGCATAGATTAGTTATTAAGAATAGTAACAGTTTATATGCCATCTACCTTACTATACTTAGTAAAGTATTAGTTAGGAGAGTAGTTCTTAATTTCTATATCTATAAGGAGCTATTTAGTCTTATTAACCTTACCCTTAAGGTCTTTTACGCCTTTATATTAAACTAGGAAGCTTTAAAAGTAGGCCACAGTAACCTTATAATCTCTAACATTTCTTGCACTTTAACGGAACTTATTATATGCCTCCTTTCGCTTATTAAGGGAGTGTCTAGTTAACTAGCAATTTAGCTTCTTATAAATATAGCACTTCTTCTAGCAATTATTTTAAAATAAACCTCCACAAGGACCTCCATAATTGCCTTATAGTTAACGTTAATTATACCCTTTGCTATATTCCCTACCACGGCCACTATATATACGGTTAGTCCAGTTATAATTATATTAGTTAGGAATACTTAGTTGCGTAGGGTTTTTGGTATAAAACTATTAAGATTCTTATATTCGTATTATAGTACCTATAGCGGAGCGTAGCTTAGCATATACTCCTTTAAATATATCTATAGGTTTATATAGCGCCAAGTTACACTTAGGAACGCTATAATATGCTGAAATAACCTAGTCCCTTAGGCTGTTCTTATTTTGGTAAGTTTTAGTAAAACCATATTAGATTTTCTAGAGTTTATTAAAGAGTAGTTAAAGGCACTCTAAACAAATCTTTATTAAGTTAGAAGCGATAACTCTTTAAAATATAATCTCCTACTATTCAGACATATAAAGCTGGCAATTCTTATTAGTCTTAAAGTAGGCTCTAGTAAGCTAAAGCATTATATCAAAGCTATAGTTTCTACCCATAATATAGTTATAATAAAATGTTACCGCCTATCCCTTTAACATAACCAAGAAAGTATAATAAAACTAGTAGTATTAGATTCTAACCTTACTGCAGCAGTTATAAAAGACCTATAGTTTTATTCTAAGCATATTATACAATTCTCCTCTAAACTTCTTCTCCTTATCCAAATATACCTTTATCAGGTTCGTGACTTCTTATAATAAAGGCTCACCGGTTGGCTGGGGTAGAGGAGCTAGAGGCGGCAGAGGTAGAGAAAGAGTACCTTTAGGTAGGAGAGCACCTCTAAATAGGAGAGCACCTCTAGGTAGAATAGTAGCGTTCTAGGGGTTTCGTTCTAAATTAAAGTTACCTTCTAAAGAATATGGGTTGGTTCTAGGTTTCTATAGTTAACGTATAATCTTAGCTTCCGTCTATACTGGTTCCTCTATACTAATAATAACGGCCTAAATATTACTGGTAATTGGGTTGCCGTTTTTAGTAACGTATACCCTATTCCTATAGAGGAAGTCTTAAAAATCCTAAACAATATTAACATTACTAAGTGCCTAGGTGTTAGCAGTCCATCCTACAAAATCCTCCCTAAAATATTCCCACAGCTGTAGATTAGTATAGTGTCTACTTTAGTAGAATATAATATAGTGTAGGAGAAAGCCATTAACTTATTTTATAGTACAGGTTATTGTATTAAAGGTAAATTCGTCCCAATTTTTATTAATAAGTTTCGCGTATAAAGCTACCCCTAGTGGTAAGGAGTCTTCCCAGTTGTTTAAGGTAGGCGTAGCCATGTTTTTAGAGGGAGGGAAGTGTTATTAGTATAGGGATTATCATTTGGTACGCGTTCGTTGTTTAGTACGCGTTTATAACATATATTTGCAATTATAGGGCTTAGGACCAGTTCTGGCCTTAAATCGCAAAGACTTATAAAGCGTGTTATTCTGCATAATGGACGCAAGAATCTGTAATCTGGAAATGGCTTAGAACCAGTTCTAGCCTTTAGATCCTTAGATTCGTGGAAGAGTTCTATTTAAGGTTTAGGACCAGTTCTAACCTTAAAAGACAGCTTCCTCTAGCATAAGTAGCACTAGTACAGTAGCTTATCTCTTCTTAGTAGAATACCTAGCTGTTCTATAGTATAATAGTGAAGTTAACTACTAATCAGTATAGGTATCACAAGGTAATATCACGTAGCTACGGTTCGTAGATAGTATAATAATTATTGTTCTATATCCCCCTCCTGCTTAAGGAAGGGTAAGGAGCTTAAGGCTCCTCGCCACGCTAGTGCCACGGCGATACGTGACGGCAACTTGCCTATATTCCCAACAGATAGTTAAACTAAAATTATAAACGTAATTATAGAATAATACCTATAAATATACTGCTCCTACCTATAAAACAACTAGAAATAATAGCTGCCTTTAGCTAAGTTTACTATAAATAATACAATAAATATATTAACAGGCATAACCCCGTTCTATATAACCCATAGATAGGACCCTTAACTTAGATTTAAACTATAGCCCAAAATTAATATAATAGGACCTATAATTAAATAGATTTAGTTAATTAATATATATATAAATTTGCTAATTAAATAAAGCAGTTAACAGAACTATTATAAAGTAAATTAATATACACTTAAATAGTATAGAAATAGTATATAAATAAAGAATAAGCTCCTATATAAGACTTTAAGGAAGGTAATATAGTTTACCTAAATATATAAAACTTATAGACTTAACGGTCCTTAAAGAAACTTAATTGGAAGTTTATAGGCCTATACTAAATTAAGAAGAAACTAAGACTATACGCCTATAAGCTTAAACTGCCAACTAAGATAAAAATACACCTAATATTTTATATAAGCTTATTATAACCTTTAAAAGATAATCCTATAACTTGTAAAATACCACTACCGCCTTCTATAATTGTTAATAATAGTAATAGTTCTTACTTTATTAACTTAATTAACAATATATAATGGAAAATATAATCTAAATAACTTAAACTTCTTATTAAGTAGAAAGGATATAAAATATAAACCTAGGAAACCTATAATTAGATTAAGGCCAACGTGCCTTTTTTAGTAAAAAAAATTCATAAGGACTATTCTTTACAGCCTACTCTAGCTAGATAAATATAATATAAAGGTAAATAACTACCACCTAATATAAATATATAAAATATAATAGTAGGAAACTTAAAATTAAAAAGAACTAAAATATATTATAATGCTTATAACGTAATACGTTATAAATTCTTAACTAAATTAAATTGTTTTAGACCTTTAGCTAAAGGGGGGGTACTATAACAGGACTAGCCTAGTTATAGTAGGAATATCTCAGTGAAATACTTAATAGATAACTATTTATAACTATTTATAACTGTTTATAACTATCTATAACTATCTATAATTATCCGCCATAATCTACTGTTTTCCACTAGCGCCGTAATACTAAAGTATATTAAAGACCGTTAAAGACCGCGTGTATATATATACTACTGAGACCCTAACTGTTTAATTATATAATTCTCTTATTATTCCTTTCTCTTCTTTATATAACGTCTTGTTCTCTATAAGAGCTATATACCCTTAGATTTAAATAGAATATATATTATTCCTTTAAATCTTCCTTAAAGCCTTTTTACGCCCTTATAGATACCTTTTATACCTCTAATACCTACCACAAGTTTAATAGCAGAGGCTGCGGTAATATAGCTTGCAAATACCCATATAAGTACTTAAAGTATAGTAAAAATTACGCCGCATTATCTAAAGCCTGCGCCTAGGAATAGTAAGGCAAACCTTATAAAGTAGAGTCTAGCCTAACTATAATATTAACATTAATTATACGCCTAGGACCTAGGCCTAATATATTACTATTATTCCCTACCTTTATAAAGGCAAAGGCTCTTTACTACTCTCCATTACCTCTAATGATCTTAGCGTAGCACTCCCTTCTATTTAACTACCCGGGCAATCTACTAGCTATTTTAGTAGGCATCCTAACCTATAGCTGTAAGTTAGGAGCTAAATCTATCCTTACCCTAAGATCTTATAGGAACCACAACTCCTCTTAGGACAACGCCAACCTTATCTCTATAAACATAATATCAGACCTTGTAAAAGGACTTATTAAAATCGTAATAGGGCCTATTATAGTCTTACCTCTTAGCCTAGTGCTAAAATCAGATAGAGGATACCGCTAAATTTATAATCTCTCCTTTCCACCAGCATCTTTAGTTAATAATGTAATCCTAGAAGAATATAGAGCACTAGTATATACTATAGTTACCACTATTTAGGCCTACATTATTTCTACAGGCTGTAGATATCTACTACTTAAGAGAGATATTAAAGATGCGTTCTAAATAGTCCCCCTATCTTATAGGGCAAGAATATTAATAGGCTTCTTCTGGAAAGGTATTACCTACTAGGAATGCTGCCTATCCTTTAGTCTTTAAACTACGCTATTTATATTTAACCTCTTTGCGGAAGGCCTGCACTAAATACTCTATTTATAACTACCTTATAAGATAGAACACTACCTAGATAACTTTATCTTTATTCTTGCTAGCCTAAATAACCAAGCGGCTATTACCTAGACTTATATCTCTATTACTAACTTCCTAGATATCTCTTAAAATGGCTCTAAAGATATAGTAGGAACTATTATTAAAGTTCTAGAATATACTATTAACACCATACAAATACAAACTCATTTATCGCCATAGAAACAATTACGTGCTATTAAGAAGGTTACTACTACACTCTAATACAGCTTATTATTATTTCTTTAAGCCTAGCAGCTTATAGGCTACTTTATATAGTACGCCTATATAATTAGGCTTGGTTAATCTTAATCTAGATCCCTCTAGATCTTTATTACTACTTAGCTAAAGACTTTAGCAAACAAGTATAAACCTAGGCGATTCAGTACTAAGTTGCGAAGTAACTTATATATCTGGCTTAACCTACTTACTATAAGTAATAGGACATTATTCTTTAATAACGTCAAGCATACCTATATTTATCTCTTTACTAACGCCTCTACCCAGTCCAGATTTAGCGGCTTTTACTTCTTTAAGGAACTTAAACACAAGGATAACTAGCAGTAGTACATCACCAACCCCCCTTAATCTTAGGTGTTTAGCATATTACCTAGGCCTAGTTAATAAGTAGACTATATTAATCTAAAGGAGATACATGCTATTGCTTATATATTTAATCTATAGTCTATTAACTGGCAGTATAGCGCGCTATCTATTTACACTAATAGCATAGTGGTTTACTAGGGTATTGGGAAAACTGTTATTACGGGACACCTCTATAACACCTTACACACGTCCACCTGTTTCCACCGTCTCGACCTCCATGTTAACAACTCAGTCAATTAAGACACATGACGGCAATCCGAGGCAATTTGCCATCACGTGACGGCAATCTACGGCAGTTTGCCGTCTTCTACTATATTCCGCCACATTCTGCTAAGTTCCACTAGGACTATAACCTAAAGCCTATTCTGCCCTGTGCACGTATTAACTAAGCAACTAAGTTAATAATATATACCCCTTTCCTCCCATTCCTTACCTTCTTTCCTTATATAACGTCTTAACTTTATTACGCAGTTTATATATATAGCTTAATAATATCTACTTTGCTATATATTATCACCGCTTATACTCACTCCGTAACACTATATTGCGTTAACCTTATATACCACCCTTTAAAATGTGGAACAACCCTAAAGCCCCCATAACAGCCGCCGGTATTATATCCGCACTCTAAAAACAATTAGTAGAGATACAGAAGTCCTTTATAGACGCCCTTGCATAGAACTAAGCCACTTTAACTTAATAACAAGCTGATTAAGAGGCACGACATCTATAAATAATTAAGGACCTCTAAGAAGAAGTCCGCACCCTTAAGATGCCTATACTAGGGCTCTAAGACCGAACGCCTTCTCTAGAGACAAACACGCAGGATAAGAGTCCCAAACCTATAATAACTGTTCACCCTAAACTAACTACCGCACTGCAATGATCTGAACGACTACTAGACCCTCTAATATTCACTAGTAAATAATAAAAACTCTAATTATTTCTAAGCCAGCTTAAAAATAAGCTAACTAGTAACGCTAACTAACTCTGCTACGCCCTAAGTTAACTAGGAGGAGACGCAGCTAACCTTATTAAACCCCTTTAACCAAACTCAGTACAAAGCCTAGTTGTACTACTTAAAGCTATATATGGTGACCCAAACCGCCAAGCTACTGCTTAGAGGAAGATAAACCACATAACTTAAAAAACAAAAGGCTTCCTAGTATACTTCTCCAAATTTAACCGTTACGCAAAGGAAATAGGCTGGAATAACTCCGCACTAGTTAATAGCCTTATTAAGTCCCTAAGCCCTAAACTAAAAACCTCCCTAATAGGTATAGACCTACTAGGAGCCCTTAATGCCTGCGCAAATGTTATTAATAAACGGTACAATGATATACTACGCCTAATACTAAAGTCCACTCCTTAATATAATATAACAGCTCCGTAAACGTCTGCTAAGTTATCATCTTAGCCTAAGCACCCTAACGCTATAGATGTTAACATAGGGACCCTAGGATACGCTCTACTAAGGTCCCCTAAATAAGAATAATACATTAAGCTAGGCCTTTACTTTAAATACAGAAGCAAGGATTATATTTTAAGATACTGCTCTATCCCCATGCCTTAATACAACTTATAAACGGCCAATACTAACAACTGTTCACCGCATTAATCCTCTAGTTACCGCCTCTAATCTTCATCTAGCTCTAACTCCGCATTTAGTAAGCACCACTTATAAGGATAAAGTTATAACTAATGTTCTATAGGAACCCCTTCCCGCTTACTACTAAAAGGTACGTCCTAAAGTTAAGTCGCTCTCTGGGACAGCTATATTATAGGATCTCGTTAAATGCATTAGATGTTGCAAAACCTAACTCTTAGGATTGTAGTATAACCGTTAACTACCGTCTTTAGCAGAAAGGTTAATAGGCTAACGCTTAAATCCTAATTAACATAGGAGCTAGCGGCATAGAATTTATTAATAAGATATTTGTATAAGATAATAGGTTTACCCTAATACCCCTTAACTAGCATATTAATGTATTTGGATTTAATAGCAAACGCACTGTCTTGGGCCGTATTACTTATATAGCGGCCCTAAGACTCTAATACCTAAACCATAAACAATTAATTAAGCTCTTTATGACTACCCTAGGTTACCTAGTAATCCTTAGATAACCCTAGATGAAGCTATATAAGGTAACCATTAATTGGGACAACCTTAAGCTTCTATTTACCGCCTCCCATTATAAGTAGAAGTGCCTTATAACTTGCTGCTCAGACTCTAAACCAAAATCTAAAAAATCCACCAAGATCCACTAGTCTAAAATTTTCACTAATGTCCACCCTACACCCAAAAGGTCCACCTAATTCCACCTACCTAAGACTTCCACCAAATTCCACCAACATAAGATTTCCACTAACGTCCACTAAGAACCTGGAAATAACACACAACTATATAAACTAACTCTAACTGCTACATCCTAAACTAAACAGAAGCTTAAGCTTAACATATAAAAGTACTAGAAGAACTGGTATTCTACTATAAAAAGGATACTTAAAGAACCCGAACCTAAATCTAATACTAACTCCGTACCTAATACTGAACCTAAACCTAAATAAGAAACCACACAAGAAACTAAGGACGATTTAAGCTTGCTTAACACCTTAAATATCCACATAATTGGAGCTACTTTACTAGCACAACTTGCTAGGAAACCGGAACATATAATCTTCGCTATTACAATGGCTAATATTAAGAAGGCCTTAGCACCAAAGAAGTATACTAACCCCGCCACAAAAGTACCAGTAAAATACCATAATTATCTAGATGTATTCTTATAAAAGAAAGCCAATAAGCTACTAGAATGCCGTCTATATAATTACAAGGTTGTAGTTAAAGAAGGAAAACATCCTAGATTCGGACCCTTATATAGGATGTCCTAAAACGAACTCTAGGTACTACGGAAGTACTTAAACGAACATCTGGATAAAGGATTTATTAGAGCAAGTTCTTCATCCATAGCTATACCAGTAATCTTTATTAAGAAACCTAGCAGTGGTCTACGCTTCTATATAGACTACTAAGCTCTTAACACTATTACCGTTAAAAACCAATACCCAATCCTATTAATCTAAGAGACACTAAACCGATTAAGTAAGGCTCACTTCTATACAAAGCTTAATATTATCCACGCATTTAACCGCCTCTATATCACAAAGGGAGATAAATGGCTTACTACATTTTATACTTAATACGGACTATTTAAATACTTAGTAATACCATTCGGCCTTGCAAACATCCCAAGTTCATTCCAACACTTTATAAATAATACCCTATGTCCGTACCTAGACGTCTTTTATACTACTTATATTAATAACATCTTAATATACAGCAATAGTCTGGCTGAATACTAAAAATATGTTAAACTAGTCCTGTAAGCCTTGCGCGGAGCTAGCCTACAATTAGATATAGATAAATGCGAGTTCCACAAAACGGAAGTCCTATACCTTAGACTTATTATTTCTATAGATGGCGTATAAATAGACCCTAAGAAAATTAAAGCAATTATAAACTAGCAAGAACCCAAGAATGTTAAGGATGTAAGGGCCTTTATAGGCTTCGCCAACTTCTACTAATAGTTTATTAATAACTTCTCCGCCTTAGTTTTACCCTTTATAGCCTTAACCTAAAAGGACAAAGCCTTTATCTTTAATAAGGAATATAAAAAGGCCTTTGCTTATCTAAAGATTATATTTACCACTGCACCTATGCTTTAATACTTTAACCTAAACCAAATAAGTGTTGTAGAAGCTAACTTATCTAATTACGTTACTAGAGGCATTCTGTCTTAATACAACAAGGAAGGAGTATTATACCCTATAGTATACTTTTTAAGACAACTAAGCCTAGCTAAATGCAATTACAAGATCTACAATAAAGAATTACTGGCTACTATTAGATACTTTAAGCAATAGCAACCAAAACTAGAAGGAGCCGGATTCTTAATTAAGGTTCTTAGCAATTATAAGAACCTATAGTACTTTATAACCATAAAACAGCTAAGCCACCGTTAAGCCCGCTGGTTAGAATATCTGTCCTAATTCCAATTCTTAATTTCGTACTATCTAGGCGTTTAAGGTTAAAAACCTAATACCCTAACTTAACGTTTACAAGACATAATAACACAGGAAGAAGCGCGTGCCTACCGCAATTAAACCCTACTTTGTCCCAAATTATTTAATCCCCTAGCTAAAGACCTTATAGTATATATCCTTAAAATAACTAATCGATTAATTAAACAGATTATAATCAACAAATACCTAAATAACAAGTTTATCCAAGAGACACTCAAGCTAATTTAAGATGGCGTTAAACGCTCTAAAAAGATCTCTCTAAGTGAATATAAAGCTTATAGAGACCGCTTATACTACTAAAACTGCCTAGTTGTCCCTAATTACAATAAACTTAAGCTCAAGCTCCTTAAATATGTACACGACCTACTAGTAGCTGGCCACCCAGGCTAAGGGAAAACCCTAGAACTACTCTAATAGGAGTACTACTAGCCAAATATGCATAACATAACACGAAGGTACGTGTTACGGACAGCTTAAGTACGATGTTACGACTACTTGGGGAAGAGTCGGCGGAAGCTAGTTGGTTAATACAGGCACGGTCCAAGATGGATCTGGTAGAACCATATAACGAGGAATGGTAGCTAAGGTCACGTAATATGATCTGTGTAATCTATGTAATCTATATAATCCGTAACAGAGTAAACAGAGCACACGTACCTTACGGAGCGAAGGGATTTCTTAGGAGTAAGGTTGTGTATTTAAAGAACCACTGTCCCTACCTAGATAGTTCTCTCTTTATAGTAAATCTTAGAATATAATTAGAGTTAATCTGTTAGGCAACCACTTCACCAGTTATTATTACGTTATTAACTTCTTATTTACCTATACACCTAGCCTAATAACAGAACCCACCGTAGTTCTTACTACAAGGTTCTGTTACACATTCACTACCTAGTTATAGTATTAATAAAGTTGAATAACATACTACCCAAAGTACTAGTCGCGATGCTATTAACGGCAACAACTACCTTAGGATTAGGAGACACCAGTATGGCAGATACGGACTTATAAGTGGTTACAAGAGGTCAGTTATAGGAAATAGTTAATTGCTTATCGGATAATAATAGGATACTTAAGGAATATATTAATGGAATCGGCGTAGTAAAGGTTAAGTTACCGTTAATTAAACAATTCTTAGAAGAAAGGTTAAAACTTAAAGGATTCCTTATATAAATATACTTTAAGGTTATATAGGAAGGAGTAAAGTTAGTAACACCTACAGATCAAGTAGCGTACGTAGGATTGTTCTTAACAGGAAGAGCACTGGAATAGTTTAAACCTTACCTTATAGAGATATAAGTTAGCAGTATAATAACTACTAACTAAGACGTATAATTTATGTTTACTAGTTAGAATGGGTTTACAGAAAAACTAATATAGATATTTAGAGACCCGGAAGCATTAACTACAGCGGAACGGAAGCTTTAAAACTTAGTACAACGTTCTTTAGCAATTAAGTACACGATATAGTTTTAGATACTTGCAACGTAGGTTAAGTAGAATAATAAGGCGCTTATGGCACAGTATAAATAGGGACTTAAGGCTAAAGTCTAGGGCGTAATTATCCTAATAGAAGATACGGAAAGTCTATAAGACTTAATAGATTAGTTAATAAAGATTAATAATAGGATCTATTAAAGGGAATAAGCCAAGAAAGGGCAAGATAGAGTTCTATAGTTATATAAGGCGCAGAGCACGTATTAGCAGACACAGAGCTAAAAACTATAGAATAGCGCAGAGCTAATGGACCTAAGCGGTACTAAAGAATCTAAAACATAGATAAAGAAACTATGGAAACCTAGAGGTTAAGGGTTAAGTAATTATAGGACCAAGGAGCAGAGGCTAAACTAGGGATCTTAGTAGCAGAAGACGTTTAGGCGGACTCCACAATAAGAAAGATGGTTTAAAGATGGAGCTTATATAAATTATAAAAAACAAGGTCATTTCGCCAGAGACTATAAAGGTAGTTAGAGTAACCACATGGTAAAAGGCACTAGGTTATTAGAGTACAATAACGCGGATATAGGGATGTTACGCAGGACCAAGGAGTATTCGATTAAATACTTCGCGTTTTATTACAACAACATATACTAAATTTATAAAGACGCTAAGTATAGCGCAAGCTATTGGCCGTAAGAGCCAGAGTTAAGAGGGCTTAAAGGAACTAGAGAGTTAGATAAAAAATAAGATTAACTCTATAAGCTAGATTAAGATATTAAAGCAATATACGGATAAAGATTAGCAATAATAATAGAGTTAGAGTACTTATTAATTAGTAGCAACAAGAAAGAAAATAAGGCTAACTAGGAGCACTTATACCTCGGTAGTATAATAGAAGCAGAGACTAAAACCACTATAGAACGCGGATTAGTAACGGATATTATAACACCGTTAGATATAGCATCTATTGCTTTATAAGATGGAAGAAGTAATATCTAAAGATGATTAAGTAAGCAGATAACTGCTAGTGCTAGCTTACCACTTATAAAAGGCAAAAGGCTATAGGTCTAAGATTCTTATAAAGAGATAAGAAAAGCTCCAAACTCATAGAACGCGATAAGGATAGCTTAAGAACCCACAATAAATAAAAACCAATAGGAAAGAGCAGTAACTTAGTTTAGTAATAAACGAATAAGTATAGGACGTAAGTTTAAGAACCACAAGTTTGGGGAATAAGTAAGAACGTTATTAGGAAGCTAAGATTTCAAAAAATAAATAAGGACCGCAGCAATTCCAGGTAAACACGGTATTTAGCCTAAAGATTAAAAAGTTAATACTAAGATTAAGAAGCAAGACGACTCCAAGGATCTAGCTATAAGACGCAGAAAACAGGAAACTATAGATAAGTTTAGATAAAGAATTATCGTATAGTAAGAGCAAAAGCTAGATAAGAGGTTAGCTATGCCAGGTTATATAAGGGATAGAGCACCCATACAAAGAGTCACTAATAGGCCTAGTGTAGGGACGCCTAGAGTAAAGTAGTTAGATAAACTAGAATAAGAAGAGGATCTAGATATTCCAGTTAGATTTAAAGAAAGACATACTAAAGGATGTCACAACGCAGTAATAACAAGGTACTTTCTTATAGACAGACTATACACACTAAACCAGTTGTACGGAAAGTAGTATAGGTAATAACATAATAACAAATAGGAAGGCTTTTATATATATCTAGACGAAAAAGTTATCTAAGACCAACCTATTACGGAAAAACGCATAAGTTATATTAAAGAAGCGTTAATTATAATGTTAAGGAACCTAAAAAAGGGATCCAGGGACTAGAGAGGAGAATAATAAATCTTAGTACCTATAGCGGAAATACTAGTAGTTAAAACAACTAGGTATTAGTTTAAACTTAAGGATAAAGACAAGTTAAGAGTTAACCTAAGTTACCTAGCGCATTATACGTTATTATAGATAGCTTATATAAATAATGTATACAACATATATAGGGCACTAAAAGACAAAAACTAGAAATACCTAGTAAGGATATATTAGGCACCAAAGGAAAAACAGTTTAAAGACGCTAAGTATATACACGGATGGCACCTAGTAGAAGTATAGAGTTAAGGGGACCTAATACTTTAACCTAGAAGATTCCTTACAGAAGAATGCCTAAATAAATAATAGTGGTGGGACTGCCCAGAGAACACTTGTCTATGGCATATAGAGGGAAATAAATAAACTAAGTATTAGCTAAAAGTGGACTAAGTATAGATAGGATCTAGTAGCTAATAGTTGGGAAAAGGGGAGGCCTATAGGACTAGAGGGAACTAGTAGTAGAGCCTTAGACCTTTAAAGGAATCTAAAAACAACACCTAAATTTATAAGTTAAGTAGTAAGATTAATAGTTCGAAGTACTAATAGACAGTAGAGCAATAAGAAACCACATATTACCAGTAGTAGTAAAAAGGATAGGGTTACTATATAGACAAAAGGAACACCTATATCCACTTATAACGATTTTAGAAGATTAGATAGCCTATAAAGGAGGCATTGTTAATCTTAAAATAGGACCTATTTAGTTAACTATTAAAAGGAGACCAGTTAGAATGTCTTTTAATATCTTACCGTTAGGAAAAGATAAGGTAATACTAGAAATGCTTTAGTTATAGAAATATAATCTAAAGATTAATTGGGTTACGGGTTAGGTTAATATTAGAGATACTTAATAATATAAAGTGCAATAGTAAACCAAGTTGGTATAGTACTAAGTCGGAGCAATATACAAAGAGACTAAGTAAGGCTTAAGTTATGTACTAAAGAGATACCACAAGTATGGCAAAAAGTTATAGTTACTAGAAAGTAAAAAGCTGTTAGAGCATATAGTATAGGACTATGAGATAGAGTTAGAACTAAAAACCAGTCTAAGGTTCTTTCTAATCTATAAGCTTACTAAAACCAAGTTAGTAGCACTTAAGGAGTTTATTAAGGAGAACTTATAAAAGGGATATATTAGACTATCGCAGTTATTAGTAGGATATCCAGTACTATTCATCCTAAAGAAAAACGGAAAACTTAGAATATATATTAACTACAAACAGTTAAATAGTATTACTAGAAAGAATAGGTATCCTTTACCCTTAATTAGCGAAATCTAAGACAGGATAGGTAATATAAAGATCTTTATAAAAATAGATCTAAGGTAGGCGTACTATTAGATTAGGATTAAGTAAGGCAATAAATAAAAGGCAGCCTTTAGGTTAAAGGAAGGACTATATAAGCCATTAGTTATACAGTTTAGGCTTATAAATATACTAGTAACGTTCTAAAAATAAATTAATAGCGTGTTAGGAGAACACCTTAATAAGTTTATTATAGCATACCTTAACAATATTATTATCTACTTAGAGAGTGAGGAAGAATATAAAAAACACGTTAAGTGGGTTTTAAAGAGACTCTAAGAGGAATAGATACTAGTAGCTATTAAAAAATGCGAGTTCTTTATAAGAAAGACCGATTTTATAGAATTTATTATTAAACTAGGAAGAATTAGTATAGACCTAAAGAAAGTTAAACCTATAGTAAGTTGGCAAGAACCAGAGAACGTTATATAGTTAAGGTCGTTTCTAGGGTTTTGTAACTACTATAGGAGGTTTATAGCATAATAGTTAAAGAGCATTAAGCCATTTATAAGGCTAATAAAGAAGGAGGAACCATGGGTATAGGAAAATAAGTAAAAGAAACTGTTTAAGGAACTTAAGGAGTTGTTTACCTAGGAACTAATCCTTAAAATCTACCAACTAAAGCTAGAGACGGTTGTTAAGACAGACGCATTAAACTTCGTACTAGGAGTATGTTTACTATAAAAGCATTAGGATGTATGGCATCTAGTAGCGTACTATAGTTAAAAGATAACACCACCAGAACTAAACTATAACATCTATAATAAGGAGTTGTTAGGTATAGTTATAGTGTTAAAGAAATAGAGAGCATTCTTATAAGGTATAGAGAAACCGTTTATAGTTAAGACGGACTATAAGAACCTTATAGGATTTCTAATAATAAAGGAACTTAACTAAAGACAGATTAGGTAGGCGGAAATGCTTACGGAATACTATTTTGAAATTTAGTATACTGAGGGTACAGACAATACACGAGCGGATGCTCTAAGTAGGAAAGCTAAACTATAAAGTAACAAAAAGCTATTAGGGGCTTTACTGTAAAAGGATTAAGATGAATTAATTAGGTATAATTACCTAAAAATCGCAGCAACTAGAGAAGGTTAGATCTGTAAATTACTAGAGAGTAATTGGACACAGAAGATTTAAGAAGCATAGGTAGAGGATCTAGATACGGAATAGTATAAGAATAAAGAAGCAACCTATATTCCAAGGTCTATTATAAAAGAGTTTATTAAGTTATTCTATAAGGGACTAACTTAAGGACACAACGGAGCTATAGGCTTAGTGTTAAGACTTTAAGAGGAATATATAATTTAAGGAATCTGGGGACTAGCGAGATAAGTTACAAAAAATATCTAGATTGCTAAAGAAACAAACCAATAAGGTATAAGCCGTATGGAGGGCTATAACCTGTTAAGACACTAGAAAGACTATAGGAAGTCGTGTTATAGGACTTTATTATTAAGTTACTAAAGTTAAAAGACCCTATTATAGGACAAGATTATAATGCGATTTTAATAATAGTAGACAAGCTTATAAAGTAGGGGTACTTTATAGTGTGCACAGAAGAAATATTAGCAGAAGATGTCGCTAGAATCTATATTAAGGAAGTATTTATAAGACACGGAGCACTAAGCAAGATTATATTAGATAGAGATTTAAGATTCATAGCAGCATTCTAGGAGGTATTTTTGGCGGAATAAGGAGTTTGTATAGTAACCTTAACAGTATATTATCCGCAGACGGATAGATAGATAAAAAGATTAAACTAGACACTAGAACAGTATCTAAGGCACTATATTAATTACGCATAGAACAATTGGGTATTATTACTACTAGTTACATAGTTTACATATAATATAACACCACAAGAAGGAATAGGAACGTTACCATTTAAGGCGAATTACGGGTATAAGCCAAGATTATCGTTATCGCCACATTAAGTAAAGAAAATAAATAGCACAGCTAAGTAAAGAATGGAGGCTTTAATAAATCTTTATACAGACCTTAAAGAAACAGCAAAACTAGTACAAGAATAAATAAAAAGGTACTACAATGCTAAGAGATCTAAGGGACCAGATCTTAAGGAGGGAGATAAAGTATAGCTACTACACAAAAATTTTAAGAGTTGACGACTAAGCAAGAAGTTAGACCATATCAGACTAGGACCTTTTAAAATCACGTAAAGGATTTTATTAGTTATATACAAGCTAAACCTACTAGCCAAAATAAAAATTTACCCTATACAGCATATTACAATACTAGAGCCAGTATACGGGAATGTTAAACTACTAGTCTATAAGGCAAACACGTATAGAGGGCAAAAAGAAGACAAATGGCAAGTTTTAAAGATTATTAGTTACAAGGACGTAGATAACGAAACGTAGTATAGAAGTATCGGAAGAAAGCAGGTTAGGGAGCATTAAAAAAGAATTGCTAAAGGACGAGTTAACTAAAGGGGACCCAAGAGGAGCAACTACCACGTTACTTAGAGTTATTTCCTTCTCTAGAAACTCTACTCTCTTATTACCTAGCTTAGACAAACCCTATTAAACAAGTTTCTATTCCTTAGAACGAACCTTCTTACAACCCTTCTTAAGACGGATTAACCAAGTAAAAGCAGCCAGACAAGAGTCAAGGGCTCGCTGTTAAGCGTCAGCGGCCTCTCGTTCTGCGTTATGAAAACGACAGAGCTCTACCAGAGCGACCAATAGTTTATTATTAAGCTTCGCAGCGGCAGATTAAACGCGAGACCTTATAACAAGTTACTTAGGGAACTTGAAGACTATTAAGAGTCATAGAACGCGTATACTTAGCGTTAGAAGTAGAGCAAACGTCATAGGATAATTAAATGTTTGCTTTAATATACTCTAAACAAGAAAAGGGTTATTAAGACAAAGGACTCGCTAGCGTAATATAAACTAACCCCTCTTTCGCATAACAAGAATACGGAGACAGCATTATTTTACTAAGAGACAGTATTATAGCAACGGTACAAGACTGGCGAGCTATAGAAGAAGAAGAAGATACTTTAGGTATAATAAGTAAAGATATTAACTAGATTAATTAAACGGACATTATACCTCTAGTGGACAACTTAGAGATATTAGGAATCTTTAAGGACGAAGATAAAAAGGAGGGAGATAGTGTTACAGACAGCTTAAGTACAATATTATAACTACTTAGGAAAGAGTTGGCGGAAGCTAGTTAGTTAATATAGGTACAGTCTAGGATAGATCTGGTGGAACTATATAATAAGAAATAGTAGCCAAGGTTATGTAATATAATCTATATAATCTGTATAATCTGTATAATCCATAATAGAGCAAATAGAGCACACGTACCTTATGGAGCGAAGGGATTTCTTAGGAGTAAGGTTGTGTATTTAAAGGACCACTGTCCCTACTGTAAGGGCACGAAGAGCCTTCAGGGTAGATTTGAAGGAACAATATAAATTCTATCTAAATCTAAGGGTATAGCTCTTGTAGAGAATAAGACGTTGCGTAAAGAAGAGAAAGGAATAACCAGAGAATCTTGTAATTAAATAGTCAGGGGTCTTGGTCGATGCGTGCGCACGTGCGCACGCGGACGGACTTCGGTAGAATTCGATTGATCTGGCAGAACTTGGCAGAAGTCGATCAAGCTGGCAGAATTCGGCAGAATTCGGTCAAAGCGTCAAGTTTATCTGTCGAGTGTTTTACCGAGACATTCCTACTGTAACTAGGCTAGTCCCGTTACACCTACCTAGATAGTTCTCTGTTTGTAATAAATCTTAGAATATAATTAGAGTTAATCTATTAGGCAACCACTCCACTAGTTATTATTATATTATTAACTTCTTGTTTACCTACACACCTAGCCCAATAATAGAACCTACCGTAGTTCTTACTACAAGGTTCCGTTACAGTACGTCTCTAGCTACTACACCTGCTAATAAGCTAAAGCTTTATATAAGACATATAACGGCTTTCTAAAGCTACTGCCTATTCCGGACTAAAGATAGAAGGACATCTTAATTAACTTTATTGTTAATCTCCCCTTAAGTAAAGGCTGTATAAACATTATAGTAGTTATAGACCAACTATCCAAAATAAGACACTTAATTGCCTATCCTAATATATTAACGCCTACTATCACCTAACTATTCCTAGATCACATATAGAAACTCCACGGACTCCCTAAAATAATTGTCTCTAATAAAGGCAGACAGTTTATCTCTGCGTTCTAGAAAGAACTAACTACCTAACTCTGCATTAAAGCACTATTATCTATAGCATACTACCCAAAAATGGATGGTTAAACAGAATATGTAAATACTATAATGGAATAATATATTTGGATATACACGTTGTATCTATAGGACGACTGGATAGACTGGCTTATATTCACTAAGTTTATAGCAAATAACTCCGTCTTAGAAACCACAAAGGTCTCCCCATTCCTAGCCAACTACGGCTAGCACCTACAAATAGGTTTTGAACCCTTTAGTAATGTTCCTTACCTAGCTTATTAAGCCTTATAAGTTGCAGAAGTAAACAAATTTATAAAAAAGATGGAAGAACTATAGGAGTTCCTTACTAATAAAATAATATAGGCCCAGTCTGTCTATAAAGCCGCAGCAAATAAGAACCGAACCCTAGCACTGGCTTACCAAATTGGTAACTTTGTTTAGCTAGACGCAAGAAATCTAAATATGAAATAACCTACTAAGAAACTTAATTGGAAGAACGCCGGCCCTTATAAGGTTGAAAAAGTTGTCTTTCCTTATGCCTACTAACTAAAGCTCCCTAATACGGTTAAAATCCACCCCATATTTTATACGTCAGTCCTCTACCCTACCGCCCCCATATTAGACGCCCTGCCTAGACAGATCTAAGACCCTCCCCCACTAGTTAAAGTGGATGGCGAGGATGAGTACCTTGTTAAAAGAGTTAATAACATTAAGTACGATAAACGGAAACGTAAATATATGTACCTATCACGGCACTGACCTGTCGTACACTGTCTCGTACTGTTTCCTACTGTTGGCTGGCCCACCATTAGCGCCTTGGCGGGCTGGCCCTACTATTTGTGTATAATACCCCCTTTCCATCTTCTTCTCCTCTTTATACCACAATGTAGTTATTTAGCCTACTTGCATT
>Ga0307507_10005285_pt1 | contig 21395 bp, 4 predicted proteins | sample 7_EM_MG_FD_207223 | JGI IMG/M metagenome (GOLD analysis project Ga0307507, IMG submission 207223) | Populus trichocarpa ectomycorrhiza microbial communities from riparian zone in the Pacific Northwest, United States - 7_EM | ecosystem: Host-associated > Plants > Roots > Unclassified | place... | reverse complement strand
ATCTACGCTACTTTATAACTATAAAGGAGCTTATACCTTAACAAGCTAGATAGGTAGAGGAGCTTATATAATTTAACTTTAAGATTAAATATAAGCTAGGGAAAAATAACCCTGCTAATAGACCATTATAATAGCTAGACTATACCAAAGGCTTTAAAACGGGAGAAGGAAAATAGATAATAAATATCTTACTCCCTATATTGTAGAATAAGCTCTAGGTATGGGATACTTAAGTACCTATAGCTCTATATACTAAGTCTTAGGTAGTGTAAACCCTATTAGTCTCTACTAATGTTCTAGCTAGTACCTAGTCCGTTACTAATAAGGGTCTAAAAATACCTAGATAGGACGTCCCTAATATAAGTTTAGAACCTAGTAATACACCACCCTTAATTACTAAGCTATCCCCTTAAACTAAAAGTAAAGCTATAGAGTAATTAGAACCCAGAGCCCTATAATAACTAAAGGACTTTAACCTTATAGCGGCCTTCCTAATATATATACACTAAGAAGTTATAAGATCTATAGTACTATCTAGTCTTATACTTAGAATAGTATAAGGCAAAACAGCTTTTACCTAGGAACTATCTAAAAGGTTAACGGATCTCATCTATAAGGTATAATAGAGGGACGCCTCCTATACTATCTTTAATGTAGAAGTAGACCGGAAACATAATAAAAAGGAAGTTAAAAGGCGTTAAAATTGGGAACTGGACCTAATAGGCCTACTGTGTAGAAATGGTAAGGTTTAGGTACTATAAGAAGCAAATCTATAACAGAAGATCCTTATAAGGAATTACAATAATCCTTTAAGCGGCCACTATAGTTAAGTTAAGACAGTAAAATTACTTTAATGTAAATACTACTAGCTAAAGCTTAAGCAGGAAGTAAAGGAGTATATTAGCTACTATAAAAAGTGTTAAGTATACAAAATCCAAAGGCATAAGCCATGGGGTTTACTTAAATTAGTTCCCCCCACCAGTAAGCCATAGCAATATTACGCTATGGACTTTATTACAGATCTCCCGCCCTTAAAAAATAGGCAAGGATGAACATATAATTCAGTCCTAGTACTTATTAATAGGTTTTCAAAGTACGTCCAATATCTTTCTATTAATAAAATAATTAATGTATAAGCACTTGTAAACCTAATTAAGGAGAAATGCTTTCTTAAAGTAGATTAACTACACTTTATTATTACTAATAGGGGCAGCGTCTTTATAAGCCAGTACTAGTTAGATCTATGCTTTTATTTAAAGATAGACCACTATTATAGTATAGCTTTCTATCTATAGACAGATAGGTAAATAGAATACTAGAACTAGGAACTGGAGTTATATCTACAAATGTATTTAAACTACTAGTAAGACAATTAGTGCGAGCTACTTCCATACGCGGAGTATGCTTATAACTTAAAATAATATACATTATATTAGTTTGCACCAATATAGATTACCTATAGCATCTAACTATTGGGATTTAATGGTATACCTAATAATCACTAGCTAAGGCCGCATAATCAATTATAGGATCCTACTAGGAAGTATAAGGATACCTTAAGGAATAGAAGGAGTAATAGAAGTATGTAAAGCAGAGCCTATAAGATGCGCAAAAGCAGCAGAGACTTTAGTATAACTGTAAACACTAAAATAAGCATTTCAGTATAGGTAATAAGATTCTATTATGTTTAACAAATATTAAGACAATGTTAACTATTAAAGAAGCTTAATGTAAGATACCTAGGTCCCTTCCAAATTAAGGAATAAATTAGTAAGCTAGCCTACTATCTCTAGCTACCCCTATCTATAGCCTGTATGCATCTAGTATTTTATATAAATCTACTAGAGCCATAGCACAGATTACTACTAGAAAAGAACTTCCGTCTAGGCCTAATTAAACACCCTAAAGTGGTGGGCAAGTGGTATAAGGTTAAAGCTATACTATACCATAAGTCTATTAAGAACAAGCTTTAATATAAAGTTAAATGGCTAGGCTAGGCTACTAAGAACTCTATATAGGAACCAGAGGATTACCTTAATTATTATAAAGATATTCTAAAAGAATATTAGGACCAAGGTCCATAATCTACAAATTATAGAAAGCGCTTTGATACTATAGTGTTATCGCAACCTATAAAAAAAGCTCATGGTAGGCTAAGAGAGGCCCTAAAGAGTAAATAGGTTAAATTAGATATGGAACGGACAAGCTCTGGAAACCATAAGGATTAATTAGGGCTACGGCCTAAGGTAGGATAGGTCCTTAGCCTTTTTATGTATATAGTATAGAATTAATAGGGTATTTTGCTAGAATTGCATTCCTATTTATTAGTCTATATTAGGAATAGTGTTCCTATACCTTCCTAAATGCTTTATAAGGCCTTTCTAATTGCTACTATATACAAGAATTAATCCTAAATGCCTAAATTAAAAGCTACTATGCCTTATCCCCAGGTATAGGATTAGTATCTATTAGCCTACTAAGTAATAGCTAATGGGAATAAGATCTAGATCTAGATCCCTTAGTAGGAGTATAGGCAGGTATAAAAATAGGGGTAGGCTAATAAGGTATAGATAGAGCAGAGATCCTTAAATGCTTAACACTAATATTAGGCCTAAACTAGTACTAATGAAGTTCTTAAGGCGTAAGCTTATAGTTAATAGAGATACACTTAAGCCTAGAATAAACAGAGATGTTAGCTAGCTGGCAAAAACCAGAACCACTAAGACCTTACTATAGCAATTATTAGTTACCTATTCGCTAGGTACCTAAAGGGTAACCTACCTAATACCGTATTATATTGTGCTCTTTTAAAACTTAACGCGTATATACGAACTCCTTCTTATAGTAAACGGCGACCTTTTTTTTATTACCTCTATCCTTTACCCTATCCTTAGTATACTAACCTTACTCCCTTATTAGGCGTTGCTAGCTAGCTTGCTAGGAATTATAGGCGGTGTAGATAGCTATGGCATAGTCTTAAATTTAACCTAAATGTTTAGCATTAGCGCTAGAATAAGAGAGAGCCCAGGCGATATAGTAGTTAAGGATATTAAAGAATTATTGCCACTTAGGCCTAGGCTATATTAAAGCCTAAAGTTAGCAATGGAAACCTATTAAGGATAGGAAAGCTTACCTTAACGTAACTACCGCTCTTAGTATATATGCATCAATTATAAGAACTAAAGGTATTAGACCTTATATAGTGGGTCTTATTATAAGCATTTAGAATCTTTTTATTAGACTTCTAGTCTTTTAAGGACGTATATATAAAGTTATTTAGGTAGGACCAGTACTAGTTGCAGGTTAGTGGAGGTTGGGGTTCTATATATAGCGGCAGGGCTAGAATACACTATAGAATTAAATTAGAAGAGTAGTTAGTAGAAGAATAAAGAGGCATATTAAATTAATAATAAAAAAAAAGAAAATCTTAATAATATATTAAAGATATGTCTAAATTTGGATAAAGGGCAATAATAGGAAGTAAAGTGTTAAAGAAAAGGAGCAGCTTAATAAGTAAGGTGTCTCTATACTTTACCTCCTAATACCCTTCTAGTAAATAGCCGTAACCTTGCTAATATAACTCCATTATAATAGCGCAATTTAGAAGGAAGGAAACACGCATATAAGCTATTTGGTTATCACTTCCTTATAAAAACTAATTACGCGGCCGGGGAAGGCAATTAAGACGTTAATTATAGATGTATATAGGTAAAATTATACCTAAACAATACTATAGTATTAAAGAATAATATTATAGACGTTTTTAACAAATTATATAATAGCTAAAGGCGCTATTATAAAGTGTCCCTTCTATTTACTAGGTAGTAGAGCTACGCTAAATATATAGTATAGAACTAATAAGAAAGGATTATAGATTAATATCTTAAAGGTTAAAGATGATAGTAAGCTAAGGCTCTATATGTTAAATCCTATACTAAAAGGTCCTATAGAACTATATTAGGAATACTAAATTACCTATAATACTTATAATTAGTTGTAGACTGGCATAAAGGCTTAGAAGTAGAGTTGTATAAAAATCCTTAGGTTAGCCTAGGTAGTTACCAGCACGTTTCTAGTAGGCTTCTAAGGGGTCTCCTAGCAATCCTGATGTCTTTTCTCTAGTTATATATTTTCCTTATTAAGGTTTTTAGGAGTTTAAAGTAGGGGTTAGATAGATAGATAATATATAGCGGCTTACTAACATCTCCCTAATATCTCTCTGAACCCCTTCTAGAACAAGCCCTTATAATCTCCCTACTATAAGGTAATGGCGATTGGGGGCCAACTATAAGAAGGAGGGGGTAATGTAAGGGATATTATTGCGGACACCTTGGGTTGCCTTTAGGACAACCTCTAGACGCCCCTTAGATAGTCGCCGGTCATATACCAGAGGCATGTGCCTGTAGTATATAGTCTTCATGATCCCAGAGGCCTTACCTCCTTAAAGATTCGTCTCTCTTACTAATCTATCCTGTTCCACAATCGTGTCCTTATAGCCCCCTGTCTATAAAGTCCCCTTATACAATACTAATATGTTCTAATAGTATTTATGCTTATACACATTATTACTAACATAGAAATAAGGCGTACTTACTAGTTATACTTTAAGCGAGTCTTTTAATTGCTTTCTAAATGTCTTTAGAAGCAGATTTATTAGAAATATATTTATGGTGGTGAGGAAGACTTTAAAGCTATTATATCTAATATAAATGGCAAGCAAATGGCTAGTAGGATACCTAGAACGCAATTAGAACGTCTTCCTAACGTATTATAAAAGGGTTTAGGCGGTATCTATAGCATATTAATCCTTAGAGGCGCAATTAGAGGTAGTATTTTAGGAAAATACTAGTTTTCTACTAAGTATACTTTCTACAAAGTATCTTAAGAGCTGCGGGTAACTATAAAACGGCCTACTCTGTGCATAAATGGATAAAAGCTCTTCTTATATATAAGAGCTAGTTAGAATACAAAGAACTCTATAATTTACTAATTAGTAAGCTATTTTAAACCCGTTTGTAATACATTTAGAAAGTATTAATAGTATAGTATATAAATCTCAATTAGTTGCTAACTAAGTAAGATATAAAAGATACCTAATTATTATAAGGACTTAAGAAGGACTAAAAACCTAGAAGTTAAAGATTAAGTAATTAATAATAGTAATATAGGGACTAGAGGCTAAATAATGGATTCTAGAAGAGAAAGATATTTAAGTAGTTGCTATAGTAAAGAAAATAGTTTAAAGATAGAGCTTATATAGGATGCGGTAAAAAAGGGCACTATATTAGAAATTGGCTAGTTAGAGATAATAATACAGCTAAAGGAATATAAGTACTATAAAATATTAGAGAGTTAAGAGGTACTAAAGAATACTTAATTTAGAGCTTTGCCTTTTATTATAATAATAGCTATAAAATCTATAAAAAAGCTAAATATAGCGTAAGCTACTAGGTATAAAAGCTAAAGTCTTATATAATAAAAGGAACTAATAAACTAAATAATAAAGAGTTAAATAAACTCAATATACTAAATAAAGACCCTATAGCCACGTATAGCTAGCGGTTAACTAAAATACTACTAATACATAGACTTATAGGAAGTAGTAATAATAAGAACGCTTACTAGGAAGTATTAAATCTTATAGACATAATATTAGAGGTAGAGACTAAGATAGCTCTAGAGTATAAATTAGTAGTGGGTGTAGGTATCACAAGGTAATATCACGTAGCTACAGTTCATAGATAGTATGATGATGATTATTATATTGTATTATTGCTCTTCCTTGAGGAAGGGCGAGGAGCTTAAGGCTCCTCGCCAAGCTAGTGCCGCGGCGGCACGTGACGGCAACTTGCCTCGCGTGATGGCAACTTGCCTGTATTCCCAACACTGGCAACCCTTCTTTTGCGGTTGCCATCTATATACATATACCGCTCAACTAGCGTAATAAATATCAATCCTCCTTACTCACTATTGCTATTGTAATATAAGTCTCGCTGTCCCAAAATTTGCCTCTTAGTACGTGGTGCTTTCTTGCTTAGGAGTTGTGGGTAGATATCTTGTTAGGAGGGCTACTAAGGCGCTAGTAGTAAGCGAGCTAATAGCGATTTTCTATCCCAGGGATGGAAAATCCTGATTGGCTGGTTTGAGTTAGGGTTTGCACAATATTATACCCCTACTCCCTTTTGACCCAATCTTTAACTCGTATATATAGAGTATTTGTGTTAACAAACGTCTCTAGTGCCTTGTTTGGGTTCGCCTTCATTATCGCATCTACTAGGTTATCTTGGCCATTAATTTATTAAATCTCAAAGAGTTTTTAACGCTTATAGGATTACCAAAGTGCTATAATATTAATTATAAGGCGCTTCTCCTTTGTGGTACTAAGCTTAACTAAACACTTATAGAGGGAGTATAAATTGGTGTATATAATTATAGGGATAGCGGGAAGTTTAAGTCGATCTATAATTATCTTTAGGGTAGTTCCAATTGCAATTACTATGTTAACTCCACTAACCATTCCATATATCTCTAATGCTAGAACGCTTTAAGTGATATACTTACTCTTGGTTAAGCTCTAATGGATAAGATTACTGTGGATTATAAAGTTATTCTCTCTAGTAGATTCGTTTGCGATAATAATCTTATATCCTAGCTAGGAGCTAAAATCTTTGTTATTTATAAATGATCTATTAATAAATACAAAGAGCTTAGCAGTAGGAAGATTAATAGGCACGTAGAGTAGTCCCTAATTAAGGTGGTTCATTTGCCAGGAAAGACGTTTATTTAGGGCAAGAATATCGTTCTTAGTTGGTTCCTGGTGTTAAGCAGCAATAGAGAGATCAAAAAAAGCCTTGGGTTAACAGATAGAAGCAACATAAGCTCTACAGGCGCGTTACTCTACGTATCCTTACTTCGGAGAATTAACATTAATAACGTTAATCTTCTTATCTTAACTCTTCTGGTGCAAAGCAATGGAATCCTTATTTAGGGAGAGGATGTATCTATTAAAGAGTAATAGTATTATTAAATTAAGCTTTTCCTTTAGCTTTGCCATAAGGTTTACCTTTACTAGCTTATCTTCTTTAAGAGCTAAGAATTGGTCGTCTCCTAAAATAATTATATTATTAGTTTACATGCTAACAATTCCAAATAGAGTTCCTGTAGCTATAATAAGAAAGCATAGATTAAATATAAAAGTATTTATTAAAAGCTTCTCTTTATAGTGCTTACTATAGGTAGCCCACTAATAAGTTCCTACCTCTGCGATTTTATATAATGGCTTAAGCATAACTATAATCGTTTTTTTAGGATATTAGTGGCAAATTTGCTCTAAAAGGTATGCCAATATTAAGCGCTAAAGGTGCATCTCTAATTGGGTATAGGCTTAAGTAATATCTTATAAATAAACCGCTATTCTATTCTTTATTAAGGAGGGAGCTAGTGTAATAATAACTCACTAACTAGCTTGTTAAATTATAGAAGATTATATAAGAATTACCTTCTTACTATTATTATTGTAACCTTGGATAACAAGCCTTAATTTCTTAAATAGGGCATTAGTAGCTTTGCCCTTAATTTTATTAACTATTTTTAATTTAAAAATGCGAACTTTATTAAACTTAGTAGGGTTATATTTCTTAAATTTAAAAACTCCTCTTATAATAAGACCATTAATCTCCTGCTTATTAGATGCTTGGAAAGGAGCTCCTGGAGTTATAATATAACCTTCCTTTTAAAGCTGTTTTATAAGTTTAAAGTCAGCCTTCTCCTTAGCTGTTATAAAGGCCATTAATAGCTTAACTCTATTCTTAATAGTGGCAACAAATTACTCTTCAAAATTAATAAAATGTTGGCGATTTTATAATCCCTTTAGGCGACCTCTACTACGTCATAGTTATAGTGTATCTACTACAATTATATTAAAATTGTGGTCGCCTTCTAGAGCACGTTAATTATAGCTCTCCTCTAGGGCATTTTCTATAGTATCCTATAAAGGCTCGGAACTGTTATCTTTATAGTAAGGCTTAATAATAGTTAAACGGAATTAAGTAGGTCTATAAGGCATCTAAATAGTATAAATCTAGCCATTAATTGTAATAAGTTAATGTGGGCCTAACTATCCTCCCTTTTTACGCCATACGCGTACCTTAGACTGGAGTGGCAGATTAAGTGTAGTTAAGGTATTTAGGCCATTTCTTATTCCTAGTGCGTTATTAACTTAGCGTATAGCGTAGAGACATCATACCTCCTTTATTGCCTTACGAATAGCCTTAGCTCATTGTATAATAGAGGGAGATGGTGGAGAATTATTAGTTATTTAAGGGTAGGTGCTAAAGACTAGTAATATAGGTACAAGTCCATCTAGGCTAGCAGAATCGTTAACAGCTTTAATAGCTATTTATAAGGTAAGTTCTTCGCTAGCGTCCTCTAGTTCTAAAGAGATAATCTTATATGCGCAGTATAATGGCGCGTAATATCGCTCCACTTTTCTAACACTATTATATGCCTTAATAGGGACTTCCTTAACTTTAATTACCATTGCCTTTATCTATTATTAAAACTCTGTAGATAAGAAGTTCTTTCCTATATTATAGATAATTTAATTAGGGGGTCCTAGGTAGATATTAATTTAGTATAATTAAAAGGTATTCTATGCGTTCCTAGCTAACATATCCTTTAAGAAACGTACGGCTTAGAAGGAGGTTAAGAAGTTAATAACTTAGAGTACTGGCTTGCCGCTAAGATATATAACGTCAACAATAATACAGAAGTTAAAGTTGTAGTTATCTTTAAGGGTGAACTTAAATTAGCTAGGGGACTTCTAGTTTATTTAGTAGTAATAGTAGTACTTTATAAGATACTTAATTGCCTTAACCTTGACTTTATAGCCTGCTTGCTAAAGAACCCTAAGCAATTAGTGAATAGATAGGTAGCTAAAACAACGGTATAGTTAACGTAACTCTAACTTAGTTAAATGGCTCTAAGCAACACTCCTTTCTGGTTATTAAAGGAGCAGCTAAGGGTGACCCTACTTACATATAATAGGCACCCAATTATCTCCCTATATAAGCATATTCTTAAGGTTGTTGAGCTTAACGCCTAATTTGTCTATATCCCTAATACAGAATAGAAACAGAGTATTCGCGGGAATAATATAGAAAGTGATATATCCTAAGGGGGTTTAGACCCTAATTATGCCAAAAGAGATCGCGGTACCCTTGCTAAAGCGTATTATATATTGGCCTGCCATTAATTAGTTAATCTAAATGGAGCTATTAAGCTGCTAAAGGGCTCGAACTTAAGGTTCTCTTACTATAGATACTCCTGCGGCTCTAGTATCTAGTATAATACCATAGAAGACGTTTACCGAGTATCTATTATTAAAGGAGAACGCAAAGCTTTCCTTTGGCTTATTAAAGATATCTAACTTTATAATAGAATGGAGCGTAGATTGGTTATTAAGAATAGTAACAGTTTATATACCATCTACCTTACCATACTCAGTGAAGTATTAGTTAGGAGAGTAGTCCTTAATTTCCATATCTATAAGGAGCTATTTGGTCTTATTAACCTTACCCTTAAGATCTTCTACGCCTTTATATTAAACTAGGAAGCTTTAGAAGTAGGCTGTAGTAACCTTACAATTTCTAACATTTCTTACACTCTAACGAAACTTGTTATATACCTCCTTTCGCTTATTAAGGGAGTGTCTAGTTAACTAGCAATTTAGCTTCTTATAAACGTAGTACTTCTTCTAGTAATTACTTTAAAATAAACCTCCATAAGGACCTCCATGATTGCCTTATAGTTAACGTTAATTATACCCTTTACCGTATTCCCTACCACGGCCACTATATATTCGGTCAGTCCAGTTATAATTATATTAGTTAGGAATACTTAGTTAGGTAGAGTTTTTGGTATAAAACTATTAAGATTCTTATATTCGCATTATAGTACCTACGGCGGAGCGTAGCTCGGTATATACTCCTTTAAACGTATCCGCAGATTTGTATAGCGCCAGATTACACTTAGGAACGCTATAGCAGGCTAAGATAACCTAGTCCCTTAGGCTGTTCTTATTTTAGTAAGTTTTAGTAAGGCTATATTAGATTTTCTGGAGTTTATTAAAGAGTAATTAAAGGCACTCTAAACGAGTCTTTATTGGGTTAGAAGTAATAACTCTCTAAAATATAGTCTCCCGCCATTTAGATATATAAAGTTAGCGATTCTTATTGGTTTTAAAGTAAGCTCTAGTAAGCTAAAGCATTATATTAAAGCTATAGTTTTTACCCGCAATATGGTTGTAATAGAATGTTGCCGCCCGTCCCTTTAACATAACAGAGAAAGCGTGGTGGTACTAGTGGCCTTAAATTCCGACCTTGTTACAACAGTCGTAAAAGACCTATAGTTTTATTCTAAGTATGTTATACAATTCTCCTCTAAACTTCTTTTCTTTGTCCGAATATACCTTTATCAAATTCGTAACTTCTTATAATAGAGGCTCACTGGTTGGCTGAAGTGGAGGCAGTGGAGAAGGTAGAGGAAGAGTACCTCTAGGTAGAAAAGTACCTCTAGGTAGAAGAGTACCTCTAGGTAGGAGAGTAGCGTTCTGGGGGTTTAGATACGAATTAAAGTTGCCTTCTAAAGAATATTGGTTGGTTTTGGGTTTCTGTAGTTAATATATAATCTCAGCTTCCGTCTATACTAGCTCCTCTGTTCTAATAATAACGGCCTGAATATTACTAGTAATTGGGTTACTATTCTTAGCAACATATACCCCATTCCTACGAAGGAAGTCTCAAAAATCCTAGATAATATTAACATTTCCAAGTGCCTAGGTGTTAGTAGTCCATCCCATAAAATCCTCCCTAAAATATTCCCATAGTTGTACATCGGCGTAGTGTCTACTTCGGTAGAAGAGAATATGGTATAGGAGGAAGCCATTAACTTATTTTGCCGTACAGGTTATTATATTAAAAACGGGAAATTCGTCCCAATCTTCATTAATAAGTTTCGCGTACGTGGCTACCCCTAGTAGTAAGGAGTCTCTCTAGTCGTTAGCCATATTTTCGGAGGAAGGGAAGTGTTATAGGGTTATAGGAGAGGAGGTGTTATTGGTATAGGGATTATCAATTATCGTTTAGTACGCATTTAGACGAGAATCTGCGATTATAGGGCTTAGAACCAGTTCTAGCCTTAAATCACAAAGACTTATAAAGCGTATTGTTCTGCGTAATGGACGCAAGAATCTATAATCTGGGAAAGGCTTAGGACCAGTTCTGGCCTTTAGATCCTTAGATTCGTAGAAGAGTTCTATTTAAGGTTCAGAACTAGTTCTAACCTTAAAAGACAGCTTCCTTTAGCACAAGTAGCACTAGTATAGTAGCTCGTCTCTTCCTGGGAATACTTAGCTGCTCTATAGTATAATAATAAAGTTAACCACTGATCAGTGTAGGTATCATAAGGTAATATCACGTAGCTACGGTTCGTAGATAGTATGATGATTGTTATTATATTGTATTATTACTCTTCCTTAAGGAAGGGCGAGGAGCTTAAGGCTCCTCGCCACGCTAGTGCCGCGGCGGCACGTGACGGCAACTTGCCTCGCGTGACGGCAACTTGCCTGTATTCCCAACAGTGGGAATTAAGACACCACTTAATATAATATTAATCGCTTTATAAAATAAACGGAGAGGTAATTTAAGGGATACTTTAGCACTTAATAAAGGTAAAGAGATAGTAACTTAATTAATAAGATAATAGGAATAGGTAATATTAGGTATATATAAAGGCAAGCTAATAAAGAAATTAGTAGTATATAATACTTAACTAATACGCAGTAAAGATATACTAGAAGACTCTAAGTTAAGTATAGTATAGTACCTTAAACCTTTAAAGGATGGGATAGGGATAATAAAGTATAAAAATCTCTTAAGAGAATAGATTAAAGTATAGAAATAAGAAAACCTGTAAATAAAAAAAGATATAAAATACTAAAAAGAATACTATAGGAAAGCTAGTTACCGAAGAACAGGAAATCTAAAGGATTTGCCTATAATGCTAGAAGTTAAAGAATATAGGCTACTACTAGGATAGAAAGTACTATAGAAGTAACTAGATAAAGATTAGTTTAGCTTTAACTAAAGAATTAAAGACTAGTAAGTAGAAAGAGGATACCTAGAGATCTAAAAATAAAAGAGACCTTCTGTATGTAGTATAATAAGTAGGCCTAAATATAGTACACTAAGAGTAAAATAATTAGCTTAGCTTAAAGAAGAAGAATAGACGAATTTATTACTAAAATTTAAAGAATAATATATTAAAGGATATTATAAAGTAGTATTAAAACGCTACGTTATTATAGGAGAGATTTATATATTATAAGAAGTATACCAAATATGGTATAAATAACGCAATAGCGATAATTAGGAAGAGTTCGATAAATGGTTAGATAAGAATGTTATATTAGAAGACCTATATACTATAAAAATGGTTAGTTATATTAAGGGAGCTTTAATTATAATAAAGAAAGATTTAGAAAACTAAATAATAGACTAAAAAGAGACTAGTAAGTAACAGTACTAGCTAATAAGAAGCTATTAGTACGAACTAGAAATTATAAGTTTAAAGTATAAGAAATAAATAAACTAAGAGTAGATCTAAAGCACCTGGTACACTTTATACTATTATAGATTATATATATAGATAACTACTATAGTATATATAGGAAACCAAAAGATATATAGAAGAAATACCCTATAAAAATGTATTAGACACTAAATAAAGCACGCTACTAAAATATAGAGTTTATATATAGTTAGCACCCGGTTAAAATATAAGGTAAAGGTAAAGTAATCTTAGAACCTAGAAGATTCTTAATAGAAGAATGCCTAAAAGAATAAAAATAGTAGAAATATATAGAGAATACCTATCTGTAGTATATTATAGAAAAGAAATATATAAGACACTAGCTAAAGGAGGAGCTAGAAAAATAAGTTAACAAAGATTTAGAAAAAGAAGAGGCATATTAGACTAGAGGGAGCTAGTAGTAGAGCTTTAGACCCTTAAAGAAATTATAGAATAATACCTAAACCTATAAATAAATTGGCAAAATAAGGAATTTAAAGTATTAGTAGATAGTAGAGTAACAAGGAACTATATTGCACTAAAAATGGTTAAATAATTAGGGATACCTTATAGATAGAAGGTATACCTATAGACACTAATAATAATAATAGAAGATTTAATATTTTATAGAAACGGAATAATTAATATTAAGATAGAGTTAATGTAGATTAAAATCGAAGGATAAACGATTTATATATTATTTAACGTATTACTATTAGGAAACGATAAGGTAGTACTAGGAATACCTTAGTTATAAATATATAACTTAAAAATTAATTAAACTATAAGAGATATTAAAATTAGAGATACCTAAGGCGTAAGGCTATAAGACACGTTAAGATAATATAGTATTAGGCCAGAGTAACTTATAAAGAAGCTAAAAAGAAAGTAAGCTATATACTAAAGAGATAATAGAAGTTTGTAAAACTATAAGACGAGAAATTTAGAGAATAACTAGTAGATTACTAACCTTAAAATTATATAATAGATTTAGAACTAGAAATAAGTTCAAAGTTCTTTCTAAACTATAAACTAATAGAAGTTAAGTAAAAAGCATTAAAAGAGTTTATATAAGAAAACCTGTAATTAGGACGGATTAGACTATTATAGTTATTAGTAGGATATTCAGTATTATTTATACTAAAGAAAAATAAAAAATTTAGTTTATATATTAACTATAAATAATTAAATAATATTACTAGGAAGGATAGATACCTATTACCTTTAATTAATAAAATATAAAATAAGATTAGAAATATAAAGATCTTTATAAAGATAGACCTATAATAGGCGTATTACTAGATTAGAATTAAAGAAGGTAATAAATAGAAGGAAGTATTTAGAATAAGGGAGGGATTATATAAACCAATAGTTATACAATTTAGCTTTACTAATACACTAGTAATATTCTAAAAATATATTAATATAGTATTATAAGAACACCTAGACGAGTTTATTATAACTTATCTTAATAATATTATTATCTACTTAAATAATAAAGAGGAATATAAAAAATACGTTAAGTGGGTATTATAAAGATTATATAATAAAGCCTTTAGACTGCTTTGTAAGGCTCTAAACTTATTATTATAAGTCTTTTTTAAGCTATAATGAGGCTAAATATTGAGCAGTTTTATTGTCTTTTGCCTGCTTCTTTTGCCGTGCCAACTTCTCCCGATCTTAACGCCTTTGTTTTACTACTTTCTTGTTATTTTTCTTCTCTTCCTATTTCTGAATTTTTGCCTGGGCTTTCTCTAGCGCTATTTATTGTTTTATAGCCTCCTCGTCCCTAATAGCCTGCTTTGTGGTCTTAAGTTTAGTCAGCAACCAAAAGGTAGCTTTACCTTTATTTATTATATAAATATTCTTAATACACGGCTTCCCTCTCTTTCGCCTTTTCTTCTTAATAATAATAGTATTCTTAAGCCCCTTAATTCGGGCTTGTAAAATGCTGTTCTTAGCTGCTATCTTCTTTACTAAGTTACCTAGTTTAGCTATATTACGTAACGGCTTAGTACCACTAATATGCTTTATAAGTCTCCGTACCTAATAGATATTCGATGCTAAGTATATAGTTAACGTAGATAACGCAGATCTACTCGTACCGGGCTACTTAGGGGCCGCCGGCTTAACCTAGTTGAGTATTAGGTCTAGATCTAGGGGCTATAAGCTAGTTTTACGCCAGCCGCTAAGAATATTAGTTTCCGTAAAAGTATGTTGCTAGGTGGCTCAAAATAAGCCGTAAAACTCTCTCTTTATAATGTGGCAAAGCCCTACCATATTATAGATCCATTTATTAAGCTTTTAGGAGTAGTAGTTTGCTAAAGGGTTAAAAAGGCTAATGTCTAAAGGCTGGAGTTGATAAGTTAAATAAAGGGGGTATACTGCCACTAGGATCCTATACTTAAGGCACTAGTCTAAAAATGGTATATTAACGTGGCTGCCATGCCTGTTAATAAAGAGAAGCCGCTAGTTACGCCCATGCCTGGCTTTTACTTTAGTGTAGTAATTAAAAATAGTAATTAACCACGCTATCCCTAGCTCGTTATTTATCTACCCTAAAGGTAAACTTGCGAAATGGGCCGTATCTAGCTTGGTAGGCTTAAAATTATTAAGCTAGGTATCTTAGATGTTGCCTATTATGGCCTAGTAGATAAGGAAGGGTGGAATATATATCCTATCTATATAGATTGTTGCCATGTACGTAATCTATTTATAATTGCCATCCTGGCTAGTATTAATTAATTTACCCCTTTTTTCTAAATCCTTATTAAATATCCTCTTTACTTTCTAAAGGATGCCAATTAGGAAGCCTTTTTTATCTATATTATATGTGTTTTGCGGAAGGACGTTATATTGCTTAATTTTAGCCCGAACCTTTAAAATATTAGTACAAATACTAGTATTTAGGAGGCTATAAACCAGCTCAAAATAAAGAGTATATTAATATGCATTATCCGCCTTTTTATGGCTTAAATCTGCCGCCGCTAGGAAGCCAGATTTTAAGACCTTTTAATACCGCATAATAAACTTATACGCCCAATTTTTTCTAGGGTGTTTTTTGACTATATCCTTAGTAAAGTTTTAGACTATTGCACAAGTAGAAAGTAGCCCTTAATTAGTTAATCGATTAATCTTATTTACTAGGGTGAGCTGCTGTTGTGCTGATAGTAATGAGACATTATCCTAGTAAATATACCGTAGGTCGATTTTGCCTTGTGCACGCCTTGCGAGTGTCGTATAATGGGGCTGTTGTACTAGCGTTGTAGGAGCTGAAAGAGGCACGTTTTGTAAAGATAATGAATTCATTTTTATGTAATTTGGTAAAGAATTGATAGAGATAATTAATTTTAAAGTTTTCTATCTTGTGGGTAAATGCACGTGCACGCTGCAGGGACGTGCACGCTGGCGGGAGACCTTCTAACATAGACCTGCGGAGGATAGGCCGGATAGGCCTCTTAGATAATAGACCTATCAGCTAATAGTATTCGGAGACTATCCGGATAGTCTCTGGATAGTCTTGGCAAAAACCCCTAATATACTTATACTTGCAATGCACTCACCAATATTAAATAAATAATTTTTTTATTAGTATAGATTTATAGAGCTTATAAAGCTCTTTAAAATGGTACCACTTTTATCTAAATATCTTAAGAATAAGTAATATTATATAGATATAAAGCTTATAAGAGCTCCGCGGAATAAGGCTTACCCGCATAGAGCTCTACTAAAGCTTAGCAAAAGCTCCACATGAAGCTCCGCACGAAGCTCTGCGGAGGTTCCATACGAAGATCTGCGGAGGTTCCGCACGAAGCTCTGTGGAGGCTCGGCACGAAGCTCTGCGGAGGCTCTGTATAAAGCTCTGCACTGTCACGGCACCGACCTGACGCGTTGTTATGGCTACGCGTATGCATGAGCACGGACCTGACCCCTGAGCAACACGTATATATACCTGCCTCGTCTCCTGTACATAGATCCTTACACGACATCGTTTGTCAATGATACACAGTCACAGTTACCTTGTTGACCCTCTGCACGTACTGTGACAGTATGTCGTGTTATTACCTACGCCCCTGGTAGGGCTTCGTTTCCACCGTTCCAAAGCTACGTTCCAAAGCTACAACCCTACCCCGGGCGGGATTCTTACCCTTGTTCTATGTTAACACCGACCTAGTAAAATCTCTGTCGAATTCATTTGAGTTCCCAAGCCAATATCCTCCTCTCTGTATCCACACGTCCCGAGTTTCTAAGCCGGCTACAGGGAGACACCCTGCGGGCTATGTTTCTCGTGTTTTGACTATAGTGTCCTCCAAGTCTGTTTTTAGCTATGCTACTGCTTCACGTCCCGAGTTTCTAAGCTGGCTATAGGGAGACACCCTGCGGGCTATGTTCCTTGTGCCTTAATTACAGTGTAAGACTATAGGTTACCAATCTCTTCTCTGTCTCTAAGTACGTTTCTAGCTATTGCTTTACGTCCAAGTTTCCTAGGCTGGCTGCAGGGAGTATACCCTGTGGGCTATGTTCCTCGTGTCTTAATTATAGTGTAAGACTATAGGTTACCAATCTCGTCCCTATCTCCGTCTCTCCGTCTTCGTCTTTAATAATGATATACTTTAAGTTTACTGCAATAAGAATCTACGCCTTAACCTTAATCTCCGTACTCTGAGCCTTTTAAGTGTTAATATCCGCCCTACGCCCTACGGTTAAACCTATAACAAAAAATTCTCCGTTGTTTTCTACATTGGTTTCGCTCCTTCGCCTTAGCTTTACATTACGTTTAGCACTCAAGACGAGTGCTAGCGGAGAGGGATATAGTAGATATATAGGAGGTCTAAGGACTGGAAGGACGAAGACCCTTAAGGACTGAAAGGACCAGGATATATGTGTCTGTTTTTTTTTTACTTCTGTGTTTTTATTGCCGTCACTTAGCTCACAGGAGCTCGCCTTAGGAAGGGGGATGTACTGTCACGGCACTGACCTGACGCGTTGTTATGGCTACGCGTATGCATAAGCACGGACCTGACCCCTGAGTAACACGTATATATACCTGCCTCGTCTCCTGTACATAGATCCTTACACGACATCGTTTGTCAATAATATACAGTCACAGTTACCTCGTTGACCCTCTGCACGTACTGTGACATGCACAAAGCTCTAGCAAATACCTTTAGCTTTCCTACTAATTAGATATCTCCTTTCTACCTTTTTTATTTATACTTCTCTTTATATAAAATACTATAAAATAAAATAAAAATAGGAAAAAAGAGAGGAGACCTAGCAGTTTAAATTTAGTAATTTTTATCTACTTCTTATTATCCTCTAGTTCCATAATCCGATCCTTACCCTTTAGTGCTCCCGCTGCCGCCACTATAGGCTAAGAATTTATATTGTACGATGAATATTAAGCCCCATAATCCCGCCACTTGTAATTTCCATAGCACCCACTATAGAACCCTAGGAGACTCCAACATTTAGTAAAGGGGCGAGGACCCACTAGATAATGTAGAGTCGCCATATAAGCCTCACAAGGCTAGTATTAATTAGCTCTCTACCTTGTATAAGTAATATAGGTTATATATAATTATATTTAGAGACCTACAGCTCTAAATCAGAATTGCATTTATATATAAGGGCCTCCCTATCTAAACTTGCTTCTTTAATATACCCCTCACCCAAGCCTCTATATTAATTGCTGGTAAAGCTTCTACCCTCTCCTGCTTATTCTAAGAGTAGTTAGTTATATAAGTATATTATATAGAAAGGAGAGTTTACTTATTTATGGCAATATTGCCAGAGAATCTCTTATATAATAGGGCGGGAAGTATACCAGACAATTATATTTCCCAATTCTTAATAAAGGACAATATTAGTAGGATTTAAACTTATAATTTATTAAGTTTAAAGTTAGTATATATTTACCTATACTACCTACACGCCTTTAGTGGTTACCTTTTACCTAAAATTATTTTATTTATATACCCCCCCTCCCCCCTTTAGTGTTATACAACATACCCCTTATATGCTTTCCCTTGTACGACTATAAGAGAATACTTAGAATTTTATAAGCTGTCTAGTCCTTCGCGCATTCTAATGCCTTAAGTATTTGTAGAGTAGTACTCGTACAATCCCATAGAACGCGACGTTAAGAACCTAAAAATACTCTCTCTGGCTTATTACTTATTCTAGGTATTAAAAGAACTTTAATTTTAAGCTATAAGAGTTGTGGAAATCTTATATACTAAAGAGGCTGGTTTTACCATTAAATAGCTGTTATATAGCTATTAAGTGGAATTAGATTCTTATTAATATAGGTATTAAACTTATCTAGACTCTATAAACGAGTATGTTTTAAATAATGCTAAAGACAAGCCTTATAGAAGGCAGAGAGATTTTTTTTATACTCTAAAGGCGACTTTTAAGTTTTCTTAGTTGCGTATAATATAGTTAAACCCAAACGTATTGCTTTCTCGCGGAATCTCTCCTAGAGCTTTTATACGCTAAAAAGCTTCTTTTCTCCTTTAATGGTAATATAATTGTTCTAATCTTTTAAGAAAGCTGTATAACACTCTAGGTTAAGAACTCGTGCCGCTAGATAGTACGGAGAATTATCTAGCTTCTTAATATACTTTGCAAGCTTTTCCTTAGCATATTAAAGTTAAGGACTTATAAACTTATTCTTAGCCTTAGTAGCTATTACCTATAGGAAAGTTAGCAAAAAAAATATTAAGAGTATTGTATAATATACTAATACGGTCTATATTATATCTTTAAGAATATTAACTAATTCTAGAACCCTCTCTAGTGTTATATAATCTCCTTAAAGAAATGGGGTTGCTTTATAGAAAGACTAAAGGAAATTATAAATTATATAAAGATATATCCATTCGCTTATTAAGAGGATATTATCTTTTAAGTTATCCTTATAGTGCTCTATATAGAGTTAAAGCCTAGCCTTTACCTTATCCTCTAGAGCCACATATAGCATAATGTGAGGGCGCGAAGAGGCTTTGGGGAAGATTCGAAGGAATAATATAAATTCTATCTAAATCTAAGGGTATATAGCTCTTGCAGAGTACAAGACGTTATGTGAAGAAGAGAAGGGGATATAGGAAACTTATAACTAAATATTTAAGGTCTTGGCAGCAGACGCGTAGGTAGTAGAAATATTAGGTACCTCCAGCCGCAGGTCGAAGTTGTCTGATTGGCTCACTGGTTCGCTTGACGTCCTTGCACGTAACTTTCCGAGACCTTTGCCACTCCTTGGCCTATGCGTCAAGTCTAGCTGTCCTTTCTTTTCCGCAGTCTTTCTGTTCAGGGTCTACCTAGTTCCCCTCGCTGTCCGATACTGCCTGGTTCTCTGCTGCTGTCTCGTCTACCTAGCTGGTCGTTCTTCTGCAGCTGGTCGTCCTTCTATAGTCGTAATATATTCTTACGTGTCTTATATGTATATAGCACTAGACTTCTAATCTAAAGAGCTTGCCGTCGTCCCCACGTGGAATGCCATAAAGTATATGGGAGGGTACGATCACTCTCAGATAGGAAAGCCACTGTGCTGTCGGTCTGTCGGTCGGTCGGTCGGTCGGTCGGTCGGTCGGTCGGTCGTAATCAGTCAGAAGTAATCAGTAAAGCAGTCAGTAAGAAGAGAAAGAAAGAATGTATTCTGGTAGGTCGTGATAATAAGGAGGGAAGCCGAAGGCTCGATATATACAGGAAAATGCCAAGGCACTAAGCAGTGGCCCATTTTACCCCACCACAGTAGAAATCTTATATTAGTAGAATTCGGTAGAAATCTTATATTAGTAGAATTCGGTAGAAATCTTAGGTTGGTAGAATTTAGTAGAATTCTTAGGTTAGTGGAATTGAGTAGACTTTTTAGGTATAGGGTAGATATTAGTAGAAATTTTAGACTAGTGGATCCTAGTGGATTTTTTGGATTTTAGTTTAGAGTCTAAGTAGTAAGTTATAAGGCACTTCTACTTATAACGGGAGGCGGTAAATAGAAGCTTAAGGTTATTCTAATTAATAGTTACCTTATATAGCTTTACCTAGGGCTATTTAAAAATTACTAGGTAACCTAGGATAGTTATAAAGAGCTTAATTAATTCTTTGTGGTTTAGGTATTGGAGTCTTAGGGCCGCTATATAAGTAATACAGCCTAAGACAGTACGTTTGCCATTAAATCTAAATACGTCAATATGCCGGTTAAAGGGTGTGAGGGTAAACCTATTGTCTTATATAAAGATCTTATTAATAAATCCTATACCGCTAGCTCCTGTGTTAATTAGGACTTAAGTATTAGCCTATTAACCTTTCTACTAAAGACGGCAGTTAATAGTTATACTATAATTCCAAGAGTTAGGGTTTGCTATATCTAATACATTTAACAAAATCCTATAATATAGCTGTCCTAGAGAGCAACTTAACTCTAGGATATGCCTTTTAGTAATAAGTGGGAAGGGGTTCCTCTAGAACATTAGTTATAACTTTATCCTTATAAGTAGTGCTTACTAAATACGGGGCTAGAACTAGGTAAAGATTAAAAAGAGTAACTAGAGGATTAATGCGGTAAATGGTTATTAGTATTAGCCATTTATAAGTCGTGTTAAGGCATAGGGACAGAGCAGTATCTTAAAATATAATCCTTAACGTATTCCACCACCGAGCCGGCAGAACCACCGAGCCGGCAAGTCCATTTCCCCACCAAAAATCGTAAAAATCATAATATAATATCTTAACAACCACTTAATAATAAATTCTAATAATTTAGA
>Ga0307507_10005284_pt1 | contig 21401 bp, 26 predicted proteins | sample 7_EM_MG_FD_207223 | JGI IMG/M metagenome (GOLD analysis project Ga0307507, IMG submission 207223) | Populus trichocarpa ectomycorrhiza microbial communities from riparian zone in the Pacific Northwest, United States - 7_EM | ecosystem: Host-associated > Plants > Roots > Unclassified | place... | reverse complement strand
TATTAGATCTTATATACTATTTAGAACTACTAAAGGACTCCTTAGCCTATAGCTATTTTACTACTACTTATAGGCCCCTACTTATAGAGAGTATAGGTAATATTATTTATATCTATACTAGTAAATATCTAGTCCCTTACTAAGCATAGCTATAGAAAAGTAATATATAGTATACTAACTAAATAGGCTATCTATAAGTGTATTAAGGTATAGTATTTAGAATATAGATACTTACTAGCTATATATTTAGGCTTAGAACCTCTATCTATAGTAGGAAGGTGGCTATAGATTCTACCTTTATTAGTCCTTTATATAAAGAGAGTATTAGTATTAACTATAGAGCATTCTATATAGCTACGTCTTATATTTTCGCTACCTCCTTCTATTATCGCTTCTAGTTAAGGTCTACCTATCTTATAATAAGTATAGTAGATCTCTATCTATACTAGTAGCCTCCTATCCTCTATTACTATAGTAGTACTCTACTAGTACGGCGATAGGTCTCCGCTTAGTAAGCTAGTAGTTTCTATATTTTTTTTCTCTCTCTACCGCCTATAGGTAGAGGGCTTCTTAGCTAGTATACTTAGATATATTACCTCTTTAAGGGGCCCTCGCTCCTTATATACGTCTTATTCCTTATATACGTTTTAGTATTTAGCGTATATTTTCTTTTACTAGGTAGCCTTATACTATAACTATTCCCTATATAGTAGTTATATTAATATATAAGTCTAATAGTAGAACTACTACTTTACGTTCTAGTACAGCGTGTAGTATTTTCCTATAGGCCCCTATAGTTCTATATAGGTACTAGTTTTATAGCTTAGCTAGTAGCGCTAGGGAGCTTTTTACTAATACCTTACTATCTAGCCTTAGGCCCTAGATCTAGGAGCTATATAGTATTATTAGCCTTACTATAAATAAATAAATAAATATCTATACAATTTCCTATATAATTATTTCTATAAACTCTATAATTAATTAATAATATAAAAATATATATCTATACGCCTATATATTTATATAAAGCTCTATATAAAGCTCTATATAAAGTTCTATATAAGGCTCTGCACAAAGCTCTATACAAGGCTCTACATAAAGCTCTGCTCGAAGCTCTGCTGAAGCTCTGCACGAGGCTCTGCACGAAGCTCTGCACGAGGCTCTGCACGAAACTCTGCACGAAGCTCTGCTCGAGGCTCTGCACGAAGCTCTGCTCGAAGCTCTGCACGAAGCTCTGCTCGAGGCTTTGCACGAGGCTCTGCTCGAGGCTCTGCACCAAGCTCTGCTCGAAGCTCTGCACGAAGCTCTGCACGGGGCTCTGCACGAGGCTCTACCAAAGCTCTACGTAAAGCTTACCCCCTTCTGTAAGGCAAATATATACCTACTAGTAGTCCTTAAGCTAGCTCGTCAGTTTGGGTACTCTGGCTGCGGTAGGAAGTGGGCTGGGGTGGTCGTGGGAGAGGTGCGGCTGCTACGACTCGGGGGCGTCGGGCGCGATAACGAGATAACGAATTAGAATCGGGCAAATCGGGCAACGTAGTCTTCTTCGCCAGGTTTAATTTGGTAATTCTGGCCATTAGAAATAGCTTAGGGAGCTATAGAAGTTGAGATAATTTGGCTTAAAGTAGGTGTATATAGGCCCAATTACCCCGCGCGGAACTAACAAAAATCCGAACCGTGTACCAGACCTTCTAACGAAGGTCTTGCCAAAAGCGTTAGCGTCTTGGCAAGGTAAGCCTTGGCAAGAAGGTCTGGGAACGAGACAATACCAGACGACAACAACATAAGATGATTAATCTGTTATGTAAGCAGCTTATAATTGGCTGATCGTCTGGGACCGAGATAAACCAGACGATCATTATTATAAGCTAATTAATCTATTATGTAAGCAGCTTGTGATTAGATGATCATCTGGGACCGAGATAAAAAGTTTGGAAATTGTCCTTAGGTTACGTAAGCTCCTTGGCAGAGAGTTTAATTTTTAATCGCTTCCCACCTCTCTACTCACCTCTCTACTTAGGGCTACGTTGGCTATTCCAACAACCTACTAGATATGTGACAAGACTTTGCCTTTCGGACGTGCATACTGAACTAGCAGAGGTCTACGATCCAGCTTAGCTTGGACACGCCGCGCACCATGGATTCAGCTGTCTTTACTGCGGAACAGGAAAACATCATCGAATCAAACTCTGTCGCTGTCGCAAAGACTATCCGCTTCTTCCGTGATGGTCTCCCAGTTGACAAATCCTTCGACCAGTATATCTCATCTGCAGCATCAAACGAAGGTACGCAACTTAAACTAACTGCTTTTCACTTCTAAAAGTAATAGCTGTCATGGATCATCTCAAAAACTTTCTCTTCATGCTTTCCAACAGCCAGCCAGCTCGAGACATCACACTTCCCGGCTCGCTCGACAACTTGAGCGGTGAGCTTCGCAAATTCGGAAACGAGGTGACACCTCCGACGTTGGGGCCTCGTTGGTCTTTACTGCTTGATAAGGTGGATTCCAGGGCCCCTGAGCTTGATATCTGGACCACCGTTGTCGAACTTCTCAAAGAATTCGATGGCCCGACGGTGATTACCACAGAAGACAGCGTCAGCACTACTACCGATGCAGTGGACAGTCGCATAGTCAAATACTTGAAGAAAGATTGGAAAAGTACCTTCATTCCGGACTCCTTAATGGCGCTGAGAAACGTCATTTCGGACTTCGATGAAAAACTAGAAGCAAAGGACAACAAGTTCTACGCGAGGACATTGGTATTCATCCAGAGTAGTGGCATGGGTAAATCGAGGTTGGCAGACGCTTACGGCCGGCGTTGCCCTATGATCAATTATGTCCTCCGGGAGGAACGCACCTACGGCTATCCACCTGCTGACCATGAGATACTATCGCTTATGCGAATGCAGCTGTCGGATAACCAGAAAAATATCTTTACCAGCTCGCCCAATAGTAAATCATCAGATAAAGCATATACAAAAAGTAGGATGGACATAACGTGGTACCACAGTCTAGCAGTAGGACTGCTCCAAGCTAGCTTTGAGACTTTGAATGACTGGGTCGAAAACCAGTCTACTCTGATGACCCTTGGGGAACTGGCAGATCTCAGGCGTAAGGCGATGGCGCACAGCTCTAGATCTAATCAGCCCCTGGAATACCGGCCGAAGAAGCGCATCGAGTTCTGCCAATTGGTTGCCGAAAGAGCGAAAAAAATAGCTAGCAAGTTGGTCAAAAAACCGAGTTGGCGGCGGGTGTTCGGTAATAGGGAAGGCTCTGCTATTCGCCATGAGCTCGTTAGAAAAGAGGCAAATCATTTGAAAGGCCTCCAGGAAGCTGTCCAAAAATTATTGGATAATCTTAACAGGTTTCAGCGGAGGAAGGTGCGTGGCCCGCCCCTGGTGGTTGTTTTTGATGAAGCCTCAAGTCTGTTGGAAACAGACAAGTCGGGGAGGATACATTCCGGGCGGTATATTGCACTCAATCGAATTATGAGCTGTCTAAAGGAATCTCCCATATGGTTCTTCATCATGTCTACTGCAGCCCAGGTGGGAACGATTTTGCCACTAAATAATGCTTGGGGGACTGGCGACTTCGCAGAGGATCCTTCTCTTCGGTTTATTATTAAATCCACCGTTCAGCTGAAGCGCATTCCTCCATTTCTGGCCCTTCGGCTTGATATTGAGGACAGGGACGCCATGCAAAATTCAACTAAGATACAAAACGAACTTCACAAAAGTCTGTCAAATTTTGGTGAGTTAAGCCACATGGCAATGTTTGGTAGACGATTGTGGTTTGCATATAGCAATGATCCCAAAGAGATGAACAAAGTTGCCAAAGCGAAACTCATCGGTGGCGTACAGAGAGGATCGTACAATCCCAGTGACAAGAATCACGTATTTGCGGCATTGTCCTTCCGCCTCTCCTTGGACCCTTGCATGCACAACTCAAAGACATTACCTCTCATAGGGACCGCTGTCAATTCACATATGAGGGTGGTCATTTCCATAGATGAAGAAGCAGGAACCATGCACACCATAACCCCTTCGGAGCCTATCATAGCCAAAGCTGCGATGGAGTATCTCTGCGACGGCCACAACTGGGCCACAAGCATTGATACTCTCGTTAGACAACTTCTCGAGAAAGGATTAGTCGAAAAGGGCCTCAAAGGAGAGCTATACGCACGTTTGCTGTTGGTCCTTGCTCATGACTGTGTTCGACTCGGTCGGGGGCAAGTTGATGAATCTAATCGAGAACCTCAAGAATCCGAGTCTATATCTAGTCCGAAATTCATGAAACCATTCACAGTGAAGGATTTTCTGGAGGCGTTGTATGTCACAGGCTGTCACGAATACATTAACCGAGTAGACCCGAAGATACTTGGAGCCAGGATGAACTTCACTCATTTTATTCCTACTCATGAAAATCTTTCCCCTGAGGTCCTTCCAGATTTACTTTCTGACCTGCTACGCCGCAGCGCCGCGCTACAGCTAGCCCCGTGCCAGCCGACGTACGATATACTATTGCCTATCTACTTTGGCGAAGAGAACGAGCCATTGGACCCTTCGAAATGCGGTTGCGTAATGATACAGGTTAAGAACAGGGATGCTGCTACGACGCCTAAGGCTATCTTCCAGGAGGAGTTCACGACGGTTGATGAGGAACGGAAGGCCTCCAACGTACCGGCCAACCCATCGACCAGCCGCAAGAAAGCGAAGGTCCCTATCCGTAACGGGTTGAAATTTGTTTTCAATGAGATGACGAACCCCATTCTATTCTTACTATTTGACCTTGGCATTGCCAGGACTAACAGAGCCATTGCTCCACATGTCGAAGTCTCCTATAGCAGCAACAAAAAAGATTCTCCACGTGTGTGGGCTATCCATTCGAGAGGACATGACGGGAACGTTTTTCGCTGCTTAAAGCTCATGAATTGTGAAGAATCGAGTAAAGCATTCTTCACCATTACAGTGTCAGGCGTCAATATGCACGATACACTAGCCAGGAGTAATGAGCTCTTCTATAAGTTACATAGGGACTTCAGATATCCACCGTTGGAAGGTAAAGGAGATGTGCTGATGGAAGATGAAGGAGATGTGCTGATGGAAGATGAAGTGGATACGCCGATGGAAGATGAAGTGGATACGCCGATGGAAGACGAAGGAGATGCGTCGATGGAAGATGAAGGAGATACTGAATAAGCTATCTTGAAGAAAGCATTGATGATGTGACGGACATTGCAGGTTCTCATTCCGATTGTAACTAGGACCAATCTGCGAAGAATATAGATAGGACAAGATAACAATCTCAATAAATTCTGTAATGCTCAAACCGATCGCTAGCCCGGATGAAGCAGTGCTCAACCGGTCTCATCTAAACCGACCATGCCAGTTCCTCTCCTTGTTCCAACCCATAACACCGCCTGCGATATGTAGAACCGGTATGTACATATATGCCATACATCCAGGAGCGGGGTTGCAGATTGCAGCCCTAAATCGCGCCACGTACGGGCCGGCATTGTACCAAATGGCTTAAACGAAAGCAATAAGGATATCGATGTGAAGGATAAGTATAGATGGACAGCACTTTACAGGACAGCCAAGACAGGGCGACCGCTACTCCTGAACGGGCCGACGTCAACGCGAAAGATGAAGATCGGATATTAACTACTAGCAGGGACTAAGACCATGGAACAGCAGCATCTTCGCGTACATATATATTCACTTCGTCTGCAGTAAGGCTGTGGACGAAATAGTATTGTGCAAATGTTTCTGGTTAGCAAGCTGCAGTAAATGAACCTCCCAGTCCATAACGTAGAGACCCACGAATCGGCCAATTTTATTAGTAATGAAACTAACTTACTTCACTATACTGTCATATGCGTCATAGAACAGTTCCGATGCTAGAAGGAAAAGAAAATTTTGCTAAAACGGTTGTTAAGATGGGCTTTAATCCTACTGCAGACGTGTTGGTTAAGGAGCAGGGTTGTGACTTAATGTGGTGGGAGCTAAGCCAAATTAAGGGGAGTGTCGGTCCCTAATTAAGGGTGATGCTATTTGGACACCCCCCATTTGCTAGGTAGACACCCCCCGATTGCTAGGTAGACACCCCCCCCGAATCAGGGTTGGCGCCTGCCTCAATAGGTTAGAATATCACGTGCATTTGACTTGTTCGCGCCTGCATCACGAAAATCAAAGTGTGAGCCCATAGTATAGCCAGTATTTCGCTCAAATGCTGAGGGCTCTCTACAAGTAGATCTATCGACACGATTGGCAATTGTAGAGCCAGTTGTAGAGTTAATTGGCCGACCGCCGCGACGCTCTACAATTGCAGGCTCTTGGATGCGAAGCACAGGTGTTGATTTAGGTTTCACCAGGCGCGCGGGCGTGGGCGCGGGGCGCGGCAGCACCCAAATCAGTTTGCGCGACGCCTCACAAAACACTGCACAATCCAATTAATTGACTCAGGCGCGATCCAAATTTAGACTCTACTACTTATACTATAACTAAAATCAAGACTTGATCGTGATATTGCAGTTATAAAACTTACATGGCGCGCACTTTGATTTTCGCGATGCAGGCGCAAACAAGTCAAACGCACGTGATATTCTAACCTATTGAGGCAGGCGCCATCCCTGATTCGGGGGGGTGTCTACCTAGCAATCGGGGGGTGTCCAAATAGCACTCCCCCTAATTAATACCTCCGCTGCTCGATCCGGAATGACCTCATGGCTTGCCTCGCGAATCGACGCGTCACAGCAGAGTAGCTCCAGTCCACCCACAATACAATTCTCCTCTAATGAAGGTTTCCTACAGAAACCCAACCTTAAGTATACTCCTTGCTCTGCCACTCCAGACATGGCGTTGGTCCAAAACTGGCTGCCTCCATCACGCGAGAACTGGGAGTTAGTTTGCTGGATATGGCAGTTCTTCCCCTTGGTAATGCACCACGCAACCGTCGCATACCACTGCCGTCAGTTACAAACCAACTAACCCGTTCTCTTTCACCAGGTCACGACATTCCAATGGCTCATAGACTGGTACCCGCAAGGCAAGACCTCGAGCGACTCGCGCTTCAACCTCCCGGGTAAATGGGCGTGGGCAACAATGGAAGCTCCTGGCTTCCTTACACTTCTATACATTATGTGCACTCTTCCGAAAGAGCAGGGTATTGCAGAACTCCCATGGGGTAACTGGATCATGGCTGGTCTCTTTGTAAGGATTCCTCACTCTCACAAAGAACACCAGCATCCGTTGACAAGAAAAATTGTTGACTAGTTCTTTCTGATTATCAAACAGACCATCCATTACCTCTATCGTGCCCTTCTTGCTCCTCTCGTGCTTAATCCCAGCATGTCTCCCATACACCCGCTTGTGTGGGCCCTTGCCGTCTGCTTTCAACTCACGAACGCTATTTCCATCGGTGGCTGGCTGGCTGGCTACGGCCCAACAACCGTACACGGTTGGGCAGGACGGCTCTACATAATGGAGATTGGCATGGTAATCTGGGGCTGGGGGCTGCTCGCAAACATATTCCATGACGACTACCTACGAGAAATACGCCGTGCCGCGGACCGGAGACAACGACGCGAAGCGGAGGAGTCGGGCAAGCCGCGGGAAAAAGTCGACAAAATATATATGATGCCGAAGAATGGTTTGTTCCGGTACATCTTGTATGCGCACTACTTTTGCGAGTGGATCGAGTGGGCTGGGTTTTGGATAGTAGGAGGGTGGAACTGCACACCAGCCAGGAGCTTCTTGCTCAACGAGATTGCAACGATGCTACCTAGGGCACTTCAAGGATGGAGGTGGTATGTGGAAAAATTTGGCAGGGATAATGTTGGGAATAGGAAAGCAGTCATCCCAGGTTTGCTCTGATTAGAGTGTCGTTCGTAGCATTCGCGATGGATTAGCTAATATAGTCATAATACATTGGAGCGCATAGGCAATTCCAACAAGGAATTCTGCTGATTAAGCTTTCTTGAATAGAAATATAATATCACCTTAATAAAGCGTATTCGAATCACACATGTTTTCGTCTAGCATTAATAATATTGAGTGTGAAGTGTGCTACCCATTCTGAGTTTTTCTATCTACTTTGAGGCCAACGGAATCGTTGAATAGGTTAAAGAAGTCTGATGGCTTTACCGGACTGATATTTGGACGACAAACGGCCGGGGGGAATTTCTGGTTACCTAGCCAAGGAGACAGGTATCGGGCTACTTCCAAGCGCTTGATGGTTCTTTCCCAATAGGTTTGGACGGAGTTTGTTGGAAAGACACCCGTGTAGAATAAAAAGCAGGCAATATTGGTGATGGGAACTTTGATTTGAAGGGTTGACTGAGATGGAATGAGAGATAAAGGGTAAGGACGGAAAACATATCACATACGCCATGTCCCTAGAACTGTGGGATGTCATTTTGAGCAGCGTATTAAATACTAGTTACGTGTTACAGGAAGGACCTCGAATCTCCGTAAATTGTTCTATAAAGCAACTTGATGATGATTTGGATAACGTGAGCGATAAGGTTATGACGGTCGGCATAGTCAAAACTACGCACAGACGAAATTTGTTAGGAATCGTCATAACCGTCATAACCTTATCGCTCACGTTATAATTATGCTCTCCACATCAATAAAATAAAAAATCGCACTGTTATCAAGCAGTTTGTACCTGGCTATCAGCTGCTCATACGCATTTTCTGAACAAAATAGTCTCAGAATGCCGTTATTTGAGAGCCAGATCTCAAGTCTATAACCAGAATGAGAGAACGAGCATTTTGTGAGTGGTCTTAGATGTAGTTTGTGTGGGTTCATAGTGTTGATTGGGTTCACGCTTAACACATCTAGGGCTAGCTCCAAATGTAATCTAGAGCATGTCAAATTTGTCAAGAAACAAGCTAGCAACAGCAGCTCAAGTCCCTAAACAAAGCCTTCCATCAATCTACTTTTCCATATTCGGCATTACCGCGGACCTTACCCCAGTGCCAAACATAATATTAAGGGCCGCCTATTCATAGAGTGTCCACTCCGCTAACCTCTAGAATCTTACCCAATGCATCAGCATGCTGGAACTTCTCCCTATCCACTCGATCCCCCAGACTCGCCGTCCGCACCGCCCCCTCGGCCGCAATCGCCGCAACATTCGGTCGCCGCACCTCCTCCGCCGTCGCGGGGACGGGAGGGGGCTCGAAGAGCTCGGCCTCGTGGTCGTTGAAGTCCTGGCCCGGGTTGACCGTCTGGTACTCGGCCGTCTTCATCAGCTTGTAGAAGCCAACGGCGAGCAGCGTGCCCATGAACGGCCCGACCCAGTAGATCCAGTGGTATTTGCTGAAGGAGTGCGTTACTATGGAAGGGCCGAGGCTGCGCGCGGGATTGAGGGAACCGCCGGTGAAGAAGGCGCCTGAGGGGGATGGGATTAGTTAGTTGGAAAGTAAGTAGGGTGTGGGGGATTGGTGAGGGGGCTGTTACCTGTCAATTCTACCATGAAAAGTGATAGTCCTATTCCGATTGGCGCTAGATACGTGGCTTTGTGTTTCTCAGCCGCAAGCATGAAGATGGTGAAGATCAGCTCGGCGGTTAAGAACATTTCGAGAAAGACGCCCTGCGCGATGGTTGTGCCGCCTCCAAGAGAGGTGGATACGTTGAGTGGGCCGGGGAGAATCGCAGAGGCCACGCCCGCGGCGGCTATGCTAGCGAGCACTTGGGCGATGAAGCAGAGGACAGCTCGAAGAGGATTGATGGCCCCGATGAGGTAGAGGCCGAGGGTTACCTGGAATAGACGGTCAAATTGTGCTTCTTTCCTTTAGTATAGAAATAGGTTATAATTGAGACGTACTGCAGGGTTGAACAGCCCTCCGCTAATTCTGAAGAATACCCAAACATTAACTGCGAGTGAGAAACCAGACGCAAGACTGATAAAGAGAAGCACTGAAGTATTAGGTGCTTGTGTTATCAAGTGATTTTCCTGCTGTCCTCCTGCACCGTTTGCTACTGCAGCTGCAGCATTGGCGACTTGTGTTGCTCCAAATGCAAAGAACAGGAACATGAATGTGCCCCCGAACTCTGCCACAGATGCGACTATCTCATTACGAGCACGGTTTGAGAGAAATGGTATGGGACGACGCTGTTCCCGTTCATTTTCGTTGTTGGGGTCGAAATACTTGCGCATCGCGAGAGACGAAGCCTCTAATAGAGAATACGCGCGATGGGAGAATGTTTAGAAATTGAAAACTAGACTAAGAATCCGGATAGCGCCGACAAACGTACAGAGCTCAGCGAGAATTGAAGACAGTAAGAAAATAAAGAGAGGAAAGCTGGGTTAACCCGTCAAATACGCAAATATGCCCCTCTATCCCTTAACCGCCGAGGCGCAACGCTGAGGCCAGCTAAGAAGGCCCGCGCAGGAACACCGTGCTGAGCTACTCGAGGCATCAACAGAGCCTCACGGTTGCTGCAGTTCTCATCACGAAGGTTCGAATGAGGGCCTCCTATTGGCTAATCCTTATCGATATCGTTGCGCCAGAATCGACGGGTTAAGGGATAAAGGTGGCGTTTAGAGGGGGCAGCTGTCAAAAGAAGCCCAAGGACCAATGGACCCTATCCTCCACACCTCCCACAGGCTACGATAAACACAATGTGTAATACTGCCTTTAACTACTGCAACATGAGCACCTCCAATGAAAGGGCTACGTGGTGCATGATGAAGCCGGCGTCTCGAACTCGCCGATAAGGGCACATTGACGACGCCCCAAGGGAATGTAGAAGTCTAATGTGAGTATGATCTTCGCAGGGTCCACGGCGCACCAAACCGGTCTTTCCATACCCGCCAATAGGCTGGCTGGTAAAATCTTATAAATCTCGAGCAAGCATGACTAGAGCCATTCCCATTGCCCTTGATTTTCTTACAATAGGCAGAAAAATAGAGTTGTCATCTGCATGATGCAATCGGCCCCCCGCAGACTTGGGGCCCTTCAATGGTAATCAACCCCTCTCCTGCACGATTTTTGATCCAGACGTGTCCCTTATCCGCTGGAGGGGTTTGTTTGAAGAAGCATATTTTAATATGCAGGTCCGGATGATGGAGGGCCGTATGTAGGTAGACAAAGGCAATTGAAGTGGAATTCCTAAAACAGGTGAAAGATTATGCAGGGCAGGAATTAAAGGCACCTGATAAGCTCAATGAATGAGATAAAAGTATTATTTTAAGCCGAAATGTGACTTCCAACCTGCAAGCCGAACATAAGATGAGGGGGAGGCATTTGGTAACGCCAAGATCAACCAATCCACAATATTACTAGCGTTGTTAGCCGGGATCAAAACTCTTCTCCGCTCTCAAACTCTTCTTTTCTTCTTCATGATACCGTGGTCTCCAATAACCCTTGGGCAGTCAGTTTTCAGTTGGCTTTCCGCATTCCCGAGTGACCAAGAACGATGAAGCGCCTTTCTAATCCTGGAGTTCGCTTTCGCGTGGCTGAGGTCTTCGGACTTCTGCGCGCTTGAGAGCTTCAGGTTCGCTTTTAGGCCTACATCTCCTAACCATATATTGTGCGCAGTTGTGAAATACTTTTCAGGAACAGGTGTCTCTGCCGGAGCAGTTAAGTAGCGGCCTGACAAGACTCCTTTGGATGATGGTGCTCGGTTTGGAACGTGCTGCCTGCTTAGCCCGTCGGGCCCACAACTGGAGGCCTGGCTGACGCGTTGTTGAACAAAGCTCTTGGACCGCGAACTAGAAAGGATCAGCTTTAGAAAGCGCAGTAGGAGATCGGTTCTTTCCTATCTTAAGCAGCGGTGAAAGAGTCCAACTGTATGCCGGGCTTCCATCAACTGAACGATATGACTGCTTGTAGTTTTGTTTCCAAGGTTCCGTAAGTATGACTCTGCCGGTTGTAAGGAAGAAGGTAAGACCGGATTGTCGGTGCTAAATGTCGAAGTCTTCTGGAAAAGCCTCCAAGGTCTTACCGGAACCACGTTGTACATGACCTTGTACATGGGCCATTAAAAGATCGTGCACGCAGGGGCGAGCTTGATCTCATGGTAATGCACGATGGCGATAGTGTTGCACAGACCGGCATATTCCATGGATCATATAATCCTGCAGGCCGATATTATTAGACCCTTTTTTTGAGGAAAATGAGGATCGTCGAACCATCTAGCGCACGCGGCTGACACCGGATTTAGCATACAACGCCGTCGATACACCCAACAAGGCCCTTAGCGTAAGTTGTTCTCAGCAAAGTCAAAGGCTTCGCATTTCTGAGAACGGCTGCTTGATTCGACCGGTTTGATTGGTGGGCTCTTATCGATACCGAAAGGACCAATTTTGACGGATACCTTTTCTTCCTCCACGTGATATCTCGCACGTAGAGCGTAGCTTTGGCCCACGGAAGAGAACTCTATATTTCCATAAGGTTATTACGTGATATACTAGGGGTAGAGAGGTGTTATATATATTATCACGTGCGGTATCACGGGGGGAGCTTTGGGCACCAAAACTTTCGCTCTACCTGCTTGGCAGAGTTGTGCAACCACTTTATTTTACTGTGCAAGCCTCGTACAAGGGGAAAGCGGGGGGTAAAATCAAGCGCCTTGCCCACCCGGCCGGGCAAGTGGTGTGGCCCTCCAAAAAAAACCGTCTGTTGGCTCATCCCGACGCGCTTCCCCGCACGCGTCGAAGGTCTTGAGGCCCTTGAAGCCCTCTGACCGCGGTTTGAGCCATGCGCGGCCAAGGATTCATTCCGGCTTACGGTGCCTGCTTTTGCCTCACCAGGTATTTTATTCGTGCCTACGAATTATGACAATTATGACAGCGAACTACAGCTGCACTAAGCACAAAGGACGGCCAATGAGATAACCCGTACACGGCAGTTTGACCGTCGCAATACGATGAAATTTCCCGGCCTACGAACAATACACGTCTTTTGCAACCTGCTGAGCCTTTCTGCCAGGTTCCTGTATCGTGGAGTTCAGGGAGTAGCAGCCCTAGCTGAACCCCATTGGGTTCAGCGTCCCGCAGCCTGCATGGCGCCGCACTTTTGCCGGCTTCAGGCTACGGACCTGCCGTCGTGCAACGGTCAGCGCCATTCTGCTGAACTGCGAATCATAGCTGAGAGGGGCGAGGGCTGAGGAGAATCACCGCCGCACCCTCCGGTCCTTTCTCAGTTCCTCGGGAATTTCAACAGCTCCCAGCCCTGCGCTGACGCCTTTTCCCCTACCAGTTCTGTGGGTTGCCGGTCCCGCAGCGAGACCTCGTTCCTCTGTCCATGTGTCGAGTTTTAATCTTCTACATAAGCGTTCTCGATTCGATGTCCTTTTGCTGTGCGATTGGGCACCAGTTGAGTCGGTCATGGCATTCACGCTCTATTGCCTTCTCGTCGCCCTCAACTTCGCTACTCTATCCCTGCAAGATACGAAAGATCCCTTGATTGACTTCTGCCGCCGCTTCGGTCATCAAACCGCCGTTATCGACCGGCGGCTTTACATCGATGGAGGCCTGGTGAATTGGAACCCAATATCACAGAATCGATTAAATTACACGAGTAAGTTAACACCTCCGTCTCTGAGAATTATTCGGTAACAATACTCTTCAGATACCTGGCTCCTCTACAATGATCTTAACACCACCACATCCTCTGGCGGCATGCCACAGCTGCACGCGAATTTGACCAAGAACAGCACAATCCCGAGCGTGTCCGGTGGGATCCTATGGGCGGATGATGTGAACAAGCTCTTCTATCTCTATGGCGGGGAGTTCCAGAGTACACCTCAGGACTTCACTTTCTGGCAATATGATACCATCCTGGACCGATGGAACTTGACCGACGACAATACGCTTGCTGGTATAACACGAGTGTCATATGGTGCCGGCACTAGCATCAGCGAACTTGGATTCGGATTCTACTTTGGAGGATGGGTGAACAGTCAAAATGTACCGGGATGGGGTGGAGCTCCTCTGGCCACAAGTAATCTCATCAAATACGACATGAACGCGAATGCTTGGACAAACAACACTGGGCCAGATAGTACGGGTAGAGCGGAAGGAGTTATGGTATATCTGCCGGCTTCGGATGGAGGATTGCTTGTGTATTTTGGAGGGATCATGGACCCTTACAAGAACGGTACTATAGTTGGCGTAAGTTGCTCTTATGACACGGGAAGTCTCCAGATGAATGCTAACTTTTCTGGGCAACAGTCAAACATGAGTGTAAGACCAGCTTCAACCTTTTCTCCGACCATTTCCTAACAATTTTTTTTAGTCCATATACATTTTTGACGTCGCATCATCAAAATGGTACACTCAGACAGCCAGCGGAGATATCCCTGAAATGAGAAGGAAGTTCTGCGCGGGGGCTACATGGGCCAAGGATCAATCATCCTACAACATGTGAGTTCGTTAACGTCTTAGAAATCTTACTCTGTTTCTGATATATTATAGCTATCTTTATGGCGGACAAGGGATTAATAACATCACTGGATTTGACAATGTTTACATCCTCTCTTTGCCATCTTTCACCTGGATTAAGTGGTTCCCAAGTGGAACAACCGAGGGAACAAATCCTCATGGTATAAGCTCTTGTAATGTTATCGAAAACTCACAAATGTTGGTAATTGGGGGTTATTTTGCCCAGGATGACGACTGTGATTCTCCGAATGTTTGGGGTACCCATAACATGAATTTAGGAGAGAACGGGCCTAAGAACGCCATCTGGGATTACTACTATCCAAATATCACAAAATACTTTGTTCCGCCAGAGGTGGTCTCGAAGATCGGTGGCGGGTAAGTTGGGCGTCTTTTCAATACCTTGAAGAAATCCCTAATGATATTGTAGACCAACCGGCGGAGCAACTGCTACACAACCTGCAAGCGGCTTCAGTAACCCTGACTTATCAGTCTACTTCACTCGTATCCCCACCTTTGTTGCACGTACAGCTACTCGATCTTTCCCCACCGCAACATCAACACCATCCGGAAATAGCACAACTACGCACAAGTCCACAAGCCACACTGGCGCCATTGCAGGAGGTGTGGTGGGTGGCCTAGCAGGCATAATACTCATCCTTCTCGCAATCCTTTACCTACTTCGTCGACATAAGAAGAGTCTCAAAAATGAACAAAAAGTCTGTGCGCCACCACCACCTCCTACCGAGCTCCCGGCCAACGGCATACACAGCCCGATTCCCGAAATGGACACGCCCATCAATCCATCATGGAAAATGACACCCTCCCCAGGTACACAAACCGCAACGCCTGCATATACGCAGTCGCACAGTCCAGCGCAGGCTGGATCACCAATCGCTTCTGTGCATGGCAGGTCGCCGAGCGGAAACCCAATCTCCCCTGCCTATCACACACCTGGATCCCCCTACAGCCCTCAATACTCACAAGGCACATACCTTTCCACGAACTCCTCATCTACCCAGTCAGCCACCGGCACCTACGCTCCCGGCACCTACGCACCGCCCTCAACCTACCCTCCAGGAACCTATCCCCAAGACGCCTACCCAACCGGCACCTACCAATCCTCCGAAGGCTACCCGACCGGCATCTACCCTGAACAACAGTACGCCCAACAACAGCAGCAGCAGCATCACACCCTCTCCCCCTCCGCACCGCAATACAAGCCACCGCCAAACCCGCCCTACGACCTATCGCAGCACGCACTGCACCAACAGCACTTCCCACCGCCTCCAGGCGCCGACGACGTGGCCGCAAGCTCCCCGGGCAGCTTCTCTACCGCATCCTACCCGAACACAACGTCGAACACGCCCGCACACTTCTACCCGCAGCCTCTGAACGTGGCGCGGCGGAGCGAGGGCAGCCCGAGCGGGGTGGAGAGGCGGCCGATACGGGGGCGATTTGTGGAGGAAGAAGACTAGAGGATGGAGCAGGGGAAACAGCGGCATTTGGGCCTGCGATCTGGCTTTTTAGGGCTTGAGCGCTAGAGTCAGGATTTGCAATTCTGTAATCTGCGCAAAAAAAATTGTGACTAGGTTTGGGGTTTGAAATTTGAATTTGGGCGGGTTAGCATGGTTTGGGTAGCGCTGGCGCAAGAGATTTGGATGAATTGGGATTGGGTTATGGCGTTTGCTACTTGGTGCTTGGATAAAGGGGGGAAGGGTGAGTCTGTGCCCTTAGGGTGCGGTAGGAGATATAATCGTAGTATATGACCGTAGTTTGAATGGCCGAAGCCTATGTTCGTTTGCTTTGTATCCCGGAGTGTGGCCCTGGAGGTAGGTATGTATGCAGTGCAGTGTGAGGTAAGAGCATTCCAGATCTTCCTCTACGTCTTAGCATAAGGTTGTGTCTTCAATACTTCGGTGACCACAGTTTAGATCAGTAAGCGATCCTGCGTTGAGTGCTTTACCCCAAACATCGGTGATCTGGATTCGCAGTTCGCTTCACTGGCAGGACGAGATTGGATGCCGGGCACTAGTGTCGGAGCCAAGTTTGGATCTTGGATAAAAGTAGTTGAATCCCCAGCAAGAGGTTGAGCTAGGTCGTCAAAAGCATGCAAATGGTCCTGCAAGGGGGGCGGAGGAGCGCTACTTGACTCTGCCCAGGAGCTTTGAATCAGAGCTGGCCGAAATCGCTCGGAAGCCATGGGGGTTATAAGCTCCAGGCTACTGCCTGCCGCCGGGGAGAAGGCATGCCGTCCGAAGGAAGGGTCCAGGGAGGGGGGAACACCCTGCGGCCATACTGCTGCTTCCTGATCTGGTGAAGTTGGGAAGTCTGAGTGTTGTTCAGCGTCGACTGGGATGACTTCGTCATTTCCGGCTATTGATGGGTCGAAAATGGAAGCATGGTACTCGGTGTGCGCAGACGGGGAAGGTGAGTCTAGACTGAACCGACCAATCTGGACTTCGGAGCTAGAAGCTGGTGGGGTAATTGGGACGAAGGCTGTTTGGAAGCTGAAGAGCTGTTCACATTGAATCCCCTTCAACGTCTTGCAGTCATCGCAGGTGCTAGTGATGTCGAGGGTCTGCCAGAATATTCCGCAGGAAGTGCATTTTAGCATGTCCAGGTCTGCGACAAGGTCGTCCCAGTTCATGCCACCGAGATCCAGACCATAATAACGACCTGAACCTTGGAGGGGCCCTATGGGATACCCTGGAATAGCCCCTGCATTACCGAACTCCGCCCTGGCCCCAACGCGCTCTAGCTTATAGCGGTTTATAGGTCCTCTATATTACCTACGGCGTGACCGTGCGCGAACACATGTATCATCACGGAGCCTTGATCCTATTGATTCTATTAGCTAACTCTTATCGATAACTGTAGGATTAAATCTACCAACCGAAGGGATATCGTCTATTCCGGATAACTGAAATGCCTCTAGCCAGATGAATATGCCTGGCTTGTTCCACTGGTCTTTGGCGGTGCTCACCAAGACACTTTCATCACATGAGGATTTGAGAAGAGAGATAGATTTGCCAAGGTGTACGAGGTAGTGAGACAGAAGCCGTACGAGCGCATCCTTCTGCGTTTCTATGACTCTACCCTCAACCACTTCATTCTGCTTCATGCATGAGTGAACAGAATCCCTTTGGATGGGTTGAACTTACTTCTGCAGGTGTGTACTTTGCAGCGACAACTGTACCCAACAATATCAGAAATATTGTTTTCATCTTTTCAAGTTTCTTATCCGATGCTTCCAAGCGGAGAGGCTTGAGTAGCGAATCAAGAGCGAAAAGCACTTGAGTGCCAGCATAACCTCGCACGGAACGAGTCTCATCCACGCTGTAATTTCGATATCCCGCTACCACCCAGTAGTATGTAGCAGGGAGGCCAGATGGATTAGAACTCTGAATTGTCCGCTAAGATGGGGTTCTACGGCCTGACCAAGCATCTCATGAAACCTTGCGGAGGACAGAAGCCCAACGATGCTGAATGCAGGAGATTGTGAATCGTCTGTGAGCCAAAGGGCAATGCGTTTGGAAGCATCGTCAATGTTCCATTCAAACGGTATGCCGAAGTCCAGATGAACATCGTCATCCATCAGCTTTCTGGTAGCGTCCTGCACCCAATTCAATGGCTGAGTGCAAGACCCTGTCCGAAGTGGTATTAGCTGGCACCCATAGTCTTTTGTATTGGATTTTTTTCACACCTTGGTTAAAGATACTCCTAGATGTGAGAGAAGGCCTAATGCAATGCATCCACATCAGGACCCTAGGCTCAGAGCGGAGCCTGCTGCGGCAAGGCACGATTTACAGGGATCTTCCCTAGAGCACTTGATTCATACAATATATCAGCATCAGTCTAATGACGAATGAAAAATGCACTCACAGCCCTCTTCATGATTTTGCATCGTAAACAAGCACCTTTCTTACGGATTCTTCCGGCTTGTTCTCTTCTGGTAGGGGTGTAGGGGCCTCTAGCTGGAGCTTTAATGCTTGCACCGGGGAGGGAAAAGCACAAGTATCCAGGAATTGTCTCAGTCTTAGGCACCTTGGCTTTTCGAGGGCTCCTCGATTGGTGATGATGGCTACCTTGACCAGCGTCGTCATCAGGAATAAAGGACTTATCACTGAGGCTCAATCCGGGACTGTGCTTATTAGCAGGCTCCGTTTCTAACCCTCTGCTGCTCTGTCCGTAGAGATCTTCTGACAGCCTTGCACATTTCGTAGTGAGTGCGTTTTGGAATTCGTCCATGGTTTTCAGGCGGAAGCTCTAAAAGTGAGAGAGGAAGAGAGTTTGGGTGGTTCATTACGCAGGACAACGGGGCGCCTTTATAGATAATGATGAAAGCTTTGTGATACGCGTGAAGTTGATCTCGAGGGGTCTTTTGTGGACGTTTGATTGGCGGCCGGACATGGAGCTCAATCCGCTTTACCGCACCCCAAATACGGTAAAGCGTTCCCACATTGGTTTACACGTGATTTACAGTAGATTCTCGACACCAGAAGCCTCTTCCGTCTGCCGCGTACAAGACATTGGGAGAATCCTAATATAAAATCTTGCTCTGAGATTTAGTTACAGCAGTAATCTTATGCCCTCAATTCCGGAGGTGCGGGTGATAGAATCGTTACCAGCCAGATTTCCTACCCTTTCTAGGCGCCCTCGTGGAGCACTTTAAGCTGCTTAGCCAAGGTCATAGTGGATTATAACAGAGACTTGAATAAATAAAGATTCTAATAGGATAGCTGAAGGCTATTTTGCATATTTGGCTTTGAAGTTCTTCAATAAAATCAGAAAAGTAACATACTAGTTCCTTCAGGGAAGCGTCGGGATTAGCTTCAAAAAATCGTTTAAAGGGAAGTGAAGCAAGGACATCTACTAAGGCTACATTAAGAGGAGGGAGCCGGATCTCCGAATCACAGTAGTTGCGTTCTCCTAAAAGAAGGTTGCCCGCGTGTGGAACCTCGATAAATACCTTCATGGTCTGCACATAGTTGAAGCTGCAGGGAGCTGTTAAATGAAGCGGGGGAACAGTGTCAGTCAAAATCTTCTTTAGTCTAAGATACAGCAGGGACTTTACCAGTTCATTGTTCACAAGAGATACATCGATTTCCACATGCGACAAGTTGGTGCACTGCTCTTGCAATTGCTCCAGTACTTCAATTGGCCAAATGGGAGCTATTATGCGTCCATAGATGCCCTCTAGTGGACTGTGGAATTTGAGCGTCTGCAACGTGCTGCTATGCTCAAGATTGAGCTGATAACTTGTGTTAGATTCGAAATTTGTGATATACAGCTCATCCAACCGGTTAATAGAGTCGAGGAAATTACAGACGGCAGCCAGATTCTCACCGCAGATATGGGTCTATGTGGGTATTTCCTTTCGTCCTATATAAAGCCGAACCGGAGCGATTTCAAATTGCGCACGCGTCCCCGAAACTACTCGAGGAAATATCCAGGACAGCCATCGTGGGGATCAAGCCGGCAGAGCTGGTGCCAGTCCATGCACTGGCTCCACATATGGCAATTTTAGTAGTTGATGTTGTACTGTGTCCATAGCTGTAGTTCTTGTATAGGTGGTAGTTTGTCGCTGGGTATAAAAGGCAGGTTCAGGAAATTCAAGTTCGCCTTATCTATCAATAAATTGACTCTGTACGGGTGACTATGACTAACAAGTGAGGTCCAACATACCAAGACACTATTGTCTGAATAAATAGTTGCCATTCAGTAGAATCTAAGGTGTAAAACCCTCAGCCTAGGGCTTCTCAAAATGACTTCTTTTAGCTTTGGCATTTCTGAAGCTGGCATTTCTCTCTTGCCCACTGTAAAGTAGAAGATGTTGTACGTTAGAGAGTAAAGGAGTAGAGAAGGCAGAAGACGCGTATCCGTATTTGGCTCGTCGAAAACTAATATCTTCCGACGAGTGTTGGTGACGCGGAGCCTTGTGTCCAGCCAACTTGCTTCGAGTTTGGATATAACCGCTTCCGGAACCGGCTCGCAGGCATTACAGCTAAATGATTGGAGGTGTCTAACGTGCCCAATAATCTTCTCAAGCGCAGCGGCGTTGAACACTTCAGAATCTCCTTTGAAATCAGCAATCGTGAGATGCCTGACATATTGCGACATATTATCGTGAGGGCCAAGCAGTCGTGGGTTATGTTCCCAGCTTTGGAGTAGCATCACTTAATATAATTGATCGATGAAGAAACGGATCCATGAGGTTTTTGCAGTGCTTCGAACCTGTGCCAACTGTTTCAAAGAATGTGGAGACTCAAGTTCAAGCTACTCTCCATTTGTTAACTAAGCCTCTCTTGAATGTCTGCTATCCTGAATTATACCCAAGTGACTATGAGGTTAAGGACGTCCTCGTTCAGCCCAATGAAGTACTTCGTTGTGAGATCCTGATCTTCATTGCGCTTGATTTTCCATAGAGAGCGGTCCTTTAATTGTCCTAATCGCATCTTATATCTTGAAATCTAGTTTCAGTATAAAAGACCGTGCTGATTAAGACCCAGCCCAGGAAGTAGGCCTCTAAGAAGTTGCTTGAAGCGCGCTTGGCGGGAAGGGCTGTGCTACGGCGGAGCAGCCCTCCAATATGCACTGAACTGGAGGCATGAGTATTGTATCTACGACTGGATATCAGGCGTGGGCCCTAAACCATGAAATTGGTTGTATCTGGCAGAATAGATAGACTTTACGCTCAATCACGTGTCTGCTCATACACTTGACTGTATTTGGGGTGCGGTAAAGCTGGCTCATCGAGGTATAGATGTAGAAGAGAAAAGAAAAGGATAGACTTTGAACCTTACTCAGTAGAAATTAGGCTGTGACCGCAGATAACGCAAACACATTTGGTCCAGTCTAGCAGATAATCGTGCCAGGTTACCTCAGCAAGCTCAGACCACATATTCGGAATAATTTTATATCCGCTCCACGTAAAATCGAAAATGTGGTCTGAGAGGGTTTCACAACGTTTATTAAGAAATCCGACTTTTTTTATGATTCCCCC
>Ga0307507_10005283_pt1 | contig 21404 bp, 6 predicted proteins | sample 7_EM_MG_FD_207223 | JGI IMG/M metagenome (GOLD analysis project Ga0307507, IMG submission 207223) | Populus trichocarpa ectomycorrhiza microbial communities from riparian zone in the Pacific Northwest, United States - 7_EM | ecosystem: Host-associated > Plants > Roots > Unclassified | place... | reverse complement strand
CTCTTACTCTTCCATTTGCCAGAAAACACACTTTTTTTTTTGGTCCAACAGGATGTGCCTGGAAACACTAAATTCCTATCCATTCTCTCTTAAAATTTCAGCATCAGTACGTAGATGCCCCTTTGAGGGACCCCTTTCAGTCTTCATCACAGAAGAAGTAAAAGTACAGGCCCACAGCAAGGACAATATATTAGACTGGGTGTCCTAAAGTGATCAATGGTGTAGATTTTGTCACCTCGACATTACTGTTCATTTAAACATCCACTTTCCCTTGAAACTGAATGGGAAGATTGTTGCTCAGCCATGTCCTTTAAGATAATGTTAGTACCTCAAGAAAGACTTGATACAGGAAATGTATGGCCCTTATCAGATTGAAAGTCATACATACACAGCACAAGTCTTGTCGACTAGAAGGGATTGCTATATGTATATATAGATACGCCTGCCTGCCTTCGTTATTCACTTGGGTTGTAATTCTAATAAGCATGTCAAGGCACTTTTTTGATGAGGTAATTCAGAGGAAGACAGCAACTAAAGTTTGATGTCTTCAAGGGTTGTCTCTTGAAGGTTAGGGAAGTGACTAACGGCTGTCAAAAAAGTGAAAAGTATCTCCATCTATAGGAGACAATGATAGACACCCATTTAAGATAAATGGCCCCTTGAATTTTGCATTAGAAAAGCACAGATTGGAATTTTCTTGCTGTATTTTTGTAATGCGAAGAGATCAATACAGAAAAATACATATGGATTACACTAAGTAAATTATGAATCCCAGGAAACCAAAAGATTCTCGGATATATTGCAGACAGAGTCACAATCTTGCACGATTTTTCAATTTTAAAAGGTGAGGAGGTAAAACCTAAAGAAAAAAAAACTATGGATGGATTGCTTACAGTCACAGATACGATTACAGAGAGTTGAAGAAAATTTCAACAAGCCTTATTACGAAAATTTCTACAGAGCTGTTTTTTCAAAGACAATGACAACATGAACTTGGTTCAATCCCAGATATTTATGAAGTAAACAAAAGGCTGAAGAATTCTGTATCAGACACATTTACAAAAAATCAAAAGAAGTAACTCTATAGCACACACCTGTAGCCAGAAGATAATCTATTCCCCAATATTCCATCTCAAACTGAAAACCTTTGTAATTGAATTAATTAGACTCTGCGCATGTTAAAAAATAACCTATATGGATTGACCAAAAGCCACAGCAAGTCTTTGCAGATCCTTGGTATAGATGTCTGCTGGCTGTGAAGCTTGTTGATGTTGATTCTTTAGCCAACTAGTACTTGACCCTTGTGCTATGAAGTGTGTTTCAGGTTTCACTTCACTGTACACATGTTGAGATGTTTGGTTTTGTATTGTGCTTCCAAGAAAGAATGGGGTGCTAAGGTATTCAGACCATTTGATGTCTTCAACCGTCTCGTTTGCGAGAGATCGAAGGTGAGCTTCGTCGCTGGATTTCCCACAATCAGCTAAACCCCACGAGAAGGCGCTGCTCTCAAAGAAATTGGTGTTGCTTTGCAATTCAATACTGCTACTGCTTCCATTGCTTCCACTTCCGTTGTTGCTGAAGCTACTTGCTTCCCAGTTCTGAACCCCATTGACATCACAAGAGCCTACAGAAGGATTATGATCAGATGGAAGACTAACAGAAGGTTTTACACATATTGGAGTCTGGAACATAGAGGTTGACACGGATGGGAGAATAGTCGGAGGTGTCATACTAGAATTGAACTCATGAGAAATCATCTCAGAAGAGGAGGAATTTGGATTAAAGCAGAGAGTGGAGTTTGGATTCATTGAGAGGTCTATAATAGGTTTGTAATCCAATTTCTGGAAAGGGAAATAATCCATCAAATCAGAAGGCATGCAACTGGCCGTGGTGGAGCTTTCATGGGAGGTACCAAACCTGTCGAGGAAGAATTCCTGTGTCGGTGGAACATTTGTCAAGTTGCTACTACCACTTCTGTCCTTATTGTTGTTGGTGGTGATGACGTTTGAGCTTCTGGAAGAAACTGCAGGTGGTTTTAAAGTAGCTGTCTTAATGAGGTTCAGTTCATTTGATACAATAGAAACTTTCTCATTGCTTTTGTCAGCTGTGAGCTGCTGCTTCCCTTTACCATCCTCAGCTTCAGAAAGTGATTTGTGAGTGTTGGGGTCAATGCCTCTCTGCCTCAGTTTCTTCTTAATGCAGGAATTCCATAAATTCTTTATCTCATTATCAGTTCTTCCAGGTAACTGTGCTGCAATCTGAGACCATCTGATCAAGCAGGTAGCAATAAGTAGTCAATATATGATTGAAACACTTAAGTTTGATATAAATAAAGTCTTATTAAGAATGATTTTATAAAGCTAATATAAATATAAACTACCTATTGCCAAGAACTGCATGGAGTTCAATAATCAAGTTCTCTTCCTGCTGAGAAAATGCTCCTCTCTTCAAATCAGGCCTCAAGTAGTTAATCCACCTTAACCTGCAGCTCTTACCACATCTCTGCAAACCTGCCAGTGCGTGTGTAATGTAAATTAGGAGATGTTTACAGGAATTCTAAATCTAGTATTCTGACACCATTTACTCAGCATTATTATTAACAAACAAAGGGTACCTGCCAGTTTAGGGACAGAGCTCCAACAACCAAGTCCATGCTTAGTAATATAATTAAGAAGTTTCTCATCTTCCTCAGGAGACCACAGGCCTTTTCTTAACTTCTGCTTGTAACAGCAAGAATGCCGCCCCATGAGGAGTGCAACAAAACCTGCAATGCAGTGCTGGCAAATAAACTTTTAAGAAGTGGCCAAGTATTGTGTCAGCAACAGGAGAAGAGTTGGGGCTTTGAAATGGATTCTAGGAAGTGGGGAAGTGATTGGAATATGTGATGAGAGATAGAGAGAGAGAGGGAGAGAGAATGGAGTGGTGAGAAGAAAATGAAGTGGCAGCCTGGTAGGGAATCAAATTAATAGGAGGCGGCTCAAAGAGAAAAGTCATATTCAAGAGGATGATTGAAGATTGTGGCTTCAGATTTATACATGGTTTTCCAGAGTTACATGCTGTCGTCTTGGATGGTCCATGTCAGCATTTGGGACCACAATAAGGTGGGTTCCATAACTCATGGACGGTCCTGATCCTACCGGTGTCCTTTAGCAGATGAAGAAACGAAGAGCATGGGAGAAGTAGTGTGCCAAAAATTTGACCAGGCCTAGTTATTTCCCATCAAAATTTGAGGATTTAAGACTTCTGCAGAGGAGGACTGGTGGGGCTCTTCTCTCGGCAGATATTTAAGTAAATGTAAGAACTGTTACGCTCAGAAGCCCGAGTAAAAGTTTAAGGTGATGTAGACATGTACTTGTAAAGGATAAGATGGATGGGAGTTGCTTTTATTTATTTACAATGGAAGAGATATTGCGATGGGATGAGCTAGGATGGGTTTTAAGCAATATCATATTTAACCAAGTCCATCCCAAGATTCCTAATGCAAAAATAAGTCACAAGAATGGAGAAGGGAAAGTTTCTTGAGGACAAGAAATACCCCAAATTAGTGAGATGAAGCAAATATGGTATCCTGCAATAAATTGATGACAGCAGCGGCTTCTACATATGCCTCCTCTTGGAGTCTTGTTCGATAGGAAGAAAATTCTAAATACTTCCCTGTGATCAATCCTATCCTTGATCAGCTAGCTAGCTAGCTAGCTACTACCCTCCCTTTTGGCAAGCAACTTTCAGCTACCATCCACCTTCTCTTTTGTGTCAGGCCTTTTGACGCAACTTTTCCAGTCTCAGTAACCTAAAGTAACTGTTTTAGAATCATATTAGGAAATATTCCTTCTCTCTCAGAAAAACCCTCAAATTTAATCAATTCTCCACACACATGTATATACAAATCACTCAATACATCTTGCAATTTGAATTACTAACTTGTTCTTCTCATTATGGGAAAATGCTATCCATATATAAGGCCATAATTAATACTAGTAAATAGAGAAGGGAGGGGTCTGGTCATCCCATGCACGCACTCTTTTAGCTATATAAATGGCCAGGACAGTCACAGTAATGCTGTTGTCCTCTATAGGATGGGGTGGGATAGGAGTTGATGTGCATGAGAGCTAACATGTAACGTATTTTTTGAGAGACTACAATGACGACAAAATTTTTGATGAATTATTACAGGTTACATGGTATACTCAGTATGGCAATCATTATTTATTGCACAGTGCCAACTAAATTAATCGTGTGTGTGTGTTTGTGTCTCTCTCTCTCTCTCTATATATATATGAATGGATTAGTTGGAGTGACAAGATTTAAATTCCTTTTTCACCATTCTTGATTTGTTTACAAGGAAAACAAAAATCATCAAGGAAATGGAAAGACGTCTAACTTTTAATGTTTTACAATCAGTTATCATGTCCAAATTATGATACCTACATAGAAGAAGAAGAAGAAGACAAACAGGGTACGCGTGTATGCCAGAATAAATGTTGATGGTGATTAAAGAAAATTAATGAAGAAAATTTGCTTAATTATCGGCTCATTTCCATTTAATTTGATTTCATATATTCAGGCAAGTTGCAGAACAATTTTTTATATATGTTGTCGAGCAGGAAGACAATATATATATATATATATTCTGTTCAAGGTTATGTTGCATGACAATGGCTTAGAAAAGCCTTTCTTTAAACACGTTTCAGACTCTGAGAAATCAATTAAGAAGCTTCATGATCACCTCCATAATAATGGAGTAACATCGTCAATAATGTTAATGTAACAGGCATATTGTTCTTTGATAACCTGTCTGTCGACTGCCTTGTTCTTCTTAACCTATGAACTGAATCATGAAGCTTCCTTAATCTCCTTGACCTCTGGCCAATGTCCTAATCCAGACATCCCAATTGGAGTGTATTAAATAATATATATGCAAAGATTCTTGTAATCTCCATGCCTCGTAATGCGCTCCTTCACTTATCTTGTAGCTACCACCATACATATGAGCTGTTATCAGAAGTCAACCATTGCTTCATCTTTTATTTTACTCTATGTTTTTATTTGCTAATCATTAATCAACCATATATATATGTTTGCTTTGCTGTCATTAATTCTTATTTAATAAGGTGAATTTGTTTAACATATATATATATATAAAATAAAATTACTCTTACTTTTGATGCATGCCTTTTTAATTTATTCTACTCACTTCAGTTAGGGGACAAATATAATGAATCAACATGTTTTATTTTTACTTAGATTTTAATTTTAAAAAATTAAAGGCAAGGTAATAACTCAGCATCTCTAAACTCAGCTAAGAGCTGAGCCCAAGTATATATGAGTTTGGCGAGTTGTCAGACTCGATATCCTCAGACTCAGCCAAACACTGAGCCCCAACATGTGTGGCTCTGGGTAATATTGTTTGGCTCCATTTTGGACTACGAGATTCTGACGAATCAAAGATATTTTTTCCTTTTTTAAACATAAGAGATGTTTAATGCTATAATAGAATATGACTTTTAGTCATTTTCTACACTAAAGGATAAGAATCATAGGCTATAAAGACTCATTGAATCCTTAAAAGAAAGGGGTTCACAATCTCATCATTTTGAACATTTTTAGTATTTATATTTTCAAAGTTTATCTCTTAAAAAAATTATTACACTTTCTCTCTGAAAAAGATATTTACTTAAGCGTCGGAAAATCCCAAGATTCACCAAAGAAAACTTTTTATAAGTACCAGCCATTGACCACCTTAGCTTACCAAACACAAAGCACCAACCATCTTGGCTAGAGAGAATGGATCAAATTGTCAGAACCAAGAGATTAACTGGTTATCCAAGACATAAGTCTTGCCCCCAAACTACTTAGATTTTTTAGAACATCATCATTGACACCGTCTGTGGGAATGATAAAAAAACATTAAATTTTCTTTCAAAACTAGTTATTGACATCCTTAATCATTATCAATGAGAGACAATCACAAAACACCTGAAATGGAATGTCAAATGGACATCTTTATTGTTGTTGGCACAATTACTTTATCAAAACAACAAGAACTCTTCAATCAGGACTGACTTCTCACTAGAATAATGATGGTTGCTCAAGGGGGCAATCAAGCCCAACGAGCCTGGCCTAAGAACTTTGAACCAGCCTATATCATAGGTTTCAACAACCTCTGTGTTAAACATTAACTGTAGACTCAATTTCGATGAGCCTAGAAAACTTATTAAAGGTGGACAAGGTTATCCACTCATTAAGGTGCAGCTGACTTAGACCCAACTAGTAACACTTATCTCACAAATCCTTGGAGGGAGAAGGAATACCCCAATGCATACATGCAAAAAGAAACTGTAATTTCAAATTGACCATGGGTAGAGCCCAAGGTCTGCAGGCTAATACGCTTAGCTCAAACAAGCATTTGAGTTGTGTACTCTCCTGGTTGCAGGTGAGTAACAAACTATATGTCCTCTGCACCTAATATGATAGGAGCGTTATCCTCAGGGGTTTGAGGCAACCTCCCTCTCTCATGAGATTCCCTGGTAATGGCAGGAAATAACTTATCTTATGAGGAGATCTACCTTCCCCGCTAAAAAGAGGTGGACGCTAAGGTGCCACCCCCTTTAGTTCTGGGGTCCAATTTGATAGACCCTTGCTCCTTGTCGTTTCTTCCAGTCTCAAGTTGGAACTTAAACTTCTCATCAGAGACGATAACATCCCTACTTTAGGGATAAATTTGACTTTTTTTGAGTCCATTTCTCTATTCAAACTAAAGAAGAAAAAAAGAAGTTTCTGGTGGGAAATACCTTAGGTGACAATTTTCTTCTCAGATTAGAGTGACATTGACTCAAGATTTTTTCACAAAACTGTTTCTTAGAAGTTACAAAGAGTAAAAGAAAAAGAAAAGTTGGGAGTATGAACGACTAGGGTAATAAAGAAAATAACTTTTCACCCACATTATTAGATGAATGACCTTTGATGTCATCTCAAATTATTAGAAATCCATTCAATTACTGTATTAAATGCAAGCCGTCATTTTGTTTCTTAAGGGACACCTCCTTTAATAAAAACGGGCCACCTGGCCGAGTTAGACAAATTTTATGGAGAAGGTAAAAATACTTATTTACTACTGATAAACTTTCAAAATCTTTGTATATTAAATATACAAAAATTTGGGGGGCTACTGATGGATTAACATGTTTTATTTTTACCTGAATTTTCATTTAAAGAAACCAAAAGCAAAGTGATAACCCAACATCCTTGGGCTCAATCAAATGTATATGGGTCGAGCGAGTTGCTAGACCCAGCAACTCTGGGCTTAGCCAAATGTTGAACCCAAATATATATGGGTCTGGCGAGTTGCCAGACCCGATAATCTCGGGCTCAGCCACCTTTGAGATCTACCAAGTGCTGAGCTCAAACATATACAAGTCTGATGAGCTGTTAGACCCAGCATTTTAGAGCTCATCCAAGCACTAAGCCTAAACATATACAAATTTGGCGAGATGTCAGGCCAAACATCCTTAGGCTCAGCCAAGTGTTGAGACAAAACATATACAGGTCTGGTAAGCTGCCAAACCTATCATCCTTGAGCTCAGCCAAACGCTGAGGCTATATACATGTAGCTCTGGTAATCTTGTTAGGCTCCATTTTGGACAACAAGATTATGATGAGTTAGAGATATTTTCCATCTAGAAAGTCAGATATTTTCCTTTTTGACACATAAGAGATTTTTAATTCTATCAAGAAAATATGACTTTTTATTCCTCTCCATCAATAGAAAAGAATCATAGGCTATAAAGACGTATTGAATCCTTATAAGGAGGGGGGGTTCACAATCTCATCATTTTGAATATTTTTAGTATATATATTTTCAAAGTCTATCTTTCAAAAAGATTATTGCAGTTTTTCTTTGAAAATGATATTTACTTAAGTATTGGAGAGTCTTTAAATTTACCAAAGGAAATATTTTACAGATATCAACCACCGACCACCTTGGCTTACCAAATATCAAGCACCAGGCATAGGCACCAGCCACCTTAGTTAGAGAGAATAAATCAAATTACTAGAATAAAAAAATTAACCGATTATCCAAGATATAAACATTGTTTTAAAATTACTTGGATTTTTTAGAACATCACGAGAATCCTTATTTTCGAATGATTAGCTATAGGAATGACAATTATAAAAAATAAGGTTTACCAACTTACTTTCACCAGGCACATAACTGTTCCATTATCTAGTTTTGTATAATAATTCATTGGTATTAATAACCATGTTTTCGGCTTTCTGCTAGCTAGGCTGGATCAGATAAGATTTTTATTTTTTTTAATCTTTTTGTTAAAGGCTTCAGATGAGTACTTGAGATAAAAAAAAAAAGAAGGTGTTGTTGATGTTAATTACTGCAATCCATCTACGGCCACCGACGACAAGAAGTAGAACAGAAGTATTGAAATATGTATTGTAATTACAGCCATACAATAGACAACAGTGGATAATGTAATCCAAAAATCAGCTCATAAGTTTTGATGTGTAATTGTCTCACAAGTTGCTGTGTTAAGGTTCCTTTGAGCTCTTGAACCCTTCCTCAATGGTGCCCTTTGGTCCCTGGAGTTTATCTTTTGAATGAACACATTAATTAGGAATCTTACAGGAGACAGGTGTGGGACTTCACAAATAAGTGTATGTGATGTCAACTTTTGTAGGACCGGTCTACAAATAAATAGGTTTCATTCCATGTACAAAGCACAACACTGAAGCATTTCGGCAGAGTAAAAGGATTGATCAATTAATCTGCAATATCTTCACTGCTAAAGCAGTGTACAATGTATGGTTGATTATTAAGCTACCATAAGATGTTCCTCGTTCCTTCTTTATGAAAATTATCGAAGATTGATATCAATATTGCTTTGTTCAAAACAAGATGCATTCATCTCACACAGATCTTCTGCTCGGCGAATTCGTCAAATTGCTGCTAACTTTAGGCCCGCAGAAAGAAGTCAATGTCTTGTCAACAGATTACTAGTCTTTGAACCTTTAGTTACTGAGTTCAAGGCACCATGTGGTGGAGGCTTGAACAATTTTCATAATTTAAACAAGTGTAAATCATAACAAAAATTTGGTAAAACAAAGCCATAATTAGCAAGCATAGTGGCCTACTTCAGTGTAGCATTGCTGGGAAATAAGCCAATTAAAATTCATCAAGAGAAAGAAAGATTTTGAAGATAATAATCGAATGGTTATTTGAAATGGAGGGGCGCACAATCCATATGCCCTTGGAAATGGAGAGCCCTTTCCTCATTAAACTGTAAGTCATCTGTTTCTAAGCTGATTCTGAGACAGACAGCTAATTGACAAGAAAGATCAACTGTTACTTTAATAATGGAATCACACTCATCACAGTCCTGACCAATATGATTATCTTCATTACTTATAAGCTTTTCTGAGAAAAAAATTTCCAACACCAAACCTAGGAAAATAGTTGCATTACATAATCATCTTTAAAAACTTCACTAGCATCAGCATCTTTCTGATTTAACCAAGGACAGAAAGAAAATCCATGCATGGGGCTATCCTAATCCTGCAACTTTTTAATAGAGGCTACAGTTGCTAATGGAGTAGCACCACAGCTGTATTATCTGAGAAGAAGGCTTATCTTTGCTTGGTTGCTATAAAATTCTCCTATCTGCACCTTTTTAACCAAGAGATTAATTATGAAGTGCCTTTTGACAAGAGATTACAAATATTACTATCAGATAACAATCTGAAGGAAACATCACACATAGCTTTGCCTGAAACATGTTAAAAACTAAGAGGATTGAATGGCCGGGGGGGGGGGGGGGGTCCTTTTGAGATGACCTTAGTAGAATATCATTATCATGAAGTATTATTCTTGATTGGCCCATTAAGAATTAGTTGGAAACATAAGCACATGGATATCTAATAAGTTTTGCAGTTAACTAAGCAACTAAACTTTTGATCAGCTTTAGTCTTATCACAGCAACAAATGATGACAAGAGAAACATGAAGCTTGCTATCATTAGGTTGCTTACCGTAAATGGAACCTTAAGATCTCATTAGCATTCATCACTGAGCTAAACAGTGGTGTCCAAATGACATTCACAGCATGTAATCAAAGCATATTCTGTAAGGAAAAGATCAGTAACAGTAATAGCATTTGATTTTCAACTTAAAGGGATGAAGGTAAGGCCCAGCAAGACAAGATTATAGTGGAAATTGACTTTATTTAGAAGGGAACATCATCAATTATCAAAAAGCCTCAAGGCCTTTGCTCCAATGAAATTATATATATATATATATATAAAAGCCTTTGTCTGGTTGAGCTTGTCCCATATTAGCATAATTAGATGTTTGCTTTTAGCTTTGTAGTGGGAAATCATAGTCAACTTTCTTGCCACATTTACATCATTACTTTTCATTCTGAGGAGGCTGTATTGCTTGGCATTTTAATGCGGGATGAGTGTGTTGGGGAGGTTTAATTGGAGCATACTTAACAGATTTTGATTATACTTGTCTAATCAGTTCCACACAAAAAGCAGAAAATTCATCCAAAAAAACACCAATACAGAAGCTGACACATTACCTCTACCAATATCTTCAAATCCATGTTTCTGTTTGGGCCAATTTCAAGCTCACTTTCCTTCACACTACTCAAGTGCTCAACAGCCCTACCCAACCATTCAACACAGAAGCACGACTTGATACCGAAAACTAGACCTTTAATTCTTCATGTGGACTTTTGGGATACTTTACATTTTGAATGTTGAGTCCAAATAACTACAGAGTTCAGGCCCAGATGAAAGCACATCACCACCTGCATTATTCTCAAGAAAGACTTTAGACAGTTAACAGCTAGCAAAAATGAAAAGCATTTCTTTGGGGAGGAAGGGATCTGGTCCCCCTTGAACTTTGTCTGCTACCCCAAAAGAAAAATGCTTTAATTACTTTAATTATCCAATCCAACCCATTCTTCTTTGTTTTCTTTTGCTTTCAAGATATAAATTTAAATGGAATCCTAATCATTCATTTTGGATTGATCATGTGATATACAGTCTGTCATACACTACTCTTTTTCTCCTTTGCTGCTGCTGTTGCTGTTACACTTTTTTTAGTTTTTTGATTATTTGCCAACGGCCACTGTCTTTCCTTTCCTTTTCTTTTTTTCACTTAATACACAGAATCACTTATCATCAACTTAATTTTGAAAGGATCTCTCTTCTCTGCATCTAGCAATCCTCATGGCTACTGAGACTGCACCATCACATCAAACTCCTACTTCTGATCATGAGGTATTTATATCATCATCTTGCCTATCTTTAATTCTGATCAAACTATTCATTCCCTCAAATACTGTTATACTTGATCAAACATATATACTTCATGGGATTCTTTTATTCTTTCCCATATTTTTACTTTTCAGACTTACCATAACGATATGATCTTTGATGTTTCAGTAAGATCCATGTAGCGTTTTGTTACCTTCTTTGTTACCCCTGGACTTCCATGAACGTTTTACATGATCATAGGTTTAGCTTATCTGACTGTATGGGTAATCAAAAGACTTCTGATTGCTTTTAGATATCATCCATGAACGATTGAATAAGGGTAGTTTTAGATGCATGTCTCACTCTATTTACTACTGTATCAGAAGCTTTGAGAAGTGTCTGTAGTTGACAGGACAGAAAAAAGAAGAAGAAGAAAATCTCTTTTTGAATGTGCCCCCCCTTTCATAATTCTCTGGAAAATAAATGATAGCTTTCTTTTATATATCAATCATAAGTCTTAAGTTGAGTTGGAACATACAGTACCATCTTCTGAAATCTGTTCAAAGCTACTGTCACTCTAAAGTTGCTAGTTTAAGAATATATAAGATATTTCATTTTAAGAAAATTAATCTCATGGCAATAAAATACCAAAATTATAATGGAAGGTAGTAGTCCTGCCCCATCTTATTGCATAAGCTGTCGAGTAGGATATGAATTCTCTAACATGGTGGCTCCCTTCTGCACTTGTCTCAGCTTGTCACTTGCTTGGTTCTGCCATCAAGGCTCTTTTAAACCAGCAAGGAACCTCCTTTTCCCGGTTTGCGATGGGGACAGGATATTCATATCATTATTTAAGAATTTCAACTTACAATATCTATATCTAGATGCCATGGTCAATGAGGGAGATAGAGATATAATATTTGCAGTGCTTTAATAAGTTTACGTAGCAGTGCATGACATCTTTATTTCAATTTCTTCATATTTGATTACAGTTTTCGCCATCTTTTTACTTGTGCATCTACACGATAGTTTCTACTCTCTCTTTTTTTTGCTTTTAAAATATATAAGAATGTTCCTATTTAATTTTCTAGTTCATTTCTTGCAGTCAATTGAGAACAAGGTGACCGAAGAAGTAAAGCCTGTAGAACCTGAAACTGTTTCCCTAGCCGGGAAACCTGAAGAAGAAGACCTCCAACCTAATGAACTAGCAAGTCAACCAACCCTGTTAGATAAATCAGAAGCAGTGGAAGATAAGGAGGTCGAGCCTCCAGCAGTTGTGGTTAAGAAGATTGATGGTGTTCCTGCTATCAATGTTCCAGTAGATGATAAAAAAGAGTTGGAAAAGGATTCTATTTCTGACTCACACACACCTAGTGTTCCGGCTCTGGTGGCCGATGTTGTTAATGGCGAACCAGTTGCTCCAGCTATACATTCTGTTTTGAAAGAAGCAGAAGAGCAACAATTATCAACATCCGTGGAGGAATTGCTACAGGAAAAACCAAAGATGGTTGATGTTCCAGTATCACTAGATGAAGCTATTGCAAAAACAGAGGAGCCATCAAAAGTTCTTCCTATCAAAGAGTCCGAACCAATTGAGGCAAAAGACAGTGAAGATTCAGCAGTGTCTAAAGAAGTTGACAAAGTGGAATCAATAATTCCTGAAGTTGAAGTGAAACTAGAGGAGCAATCAGAAGTTGGTAAACAAGTTGAAGAGCCAAAAACAGAAGCAGCAACTAAGCAACCAAAGGAACCTTTGGAAGTTCTTCCTGTCAAATCAGAAGCAGTTGCGGTAAAAGATAGTGAAGATTCACAACTAGTGTCCAAAGAAGATGATAAGCCAGAATCAGAAGAACAATCCGAAGTCATTAAAGTTGAACCCAAAGAAAAATCAGTTGAAGTAATTGCCGAAACACAGGAGCCAGTGGAAGCTCTTCCTACCAAAGAATTGGAAGCAGTTCCAGTAAAAGATATTGACGACTCACAAGAATTGTTTAAAGAAGCTGATAAAGTAGGAACAATAGTTCCTGAACTCAGGGAAGTGAAACTAGAGTCTGAAGTCACTGAACATGTAGAAAAAACCGACGAACAATCTGTTGAGGCAATTAAGGAAACACAGGATTCATCGGAAGTTCATCCAATCAAAGAATCAGAAGCAGTTCCATTAAAAGATATTGATGATCTAGTAGCAGTGCCTGGAGTTGATAAACCACAACCAGTAATTCCTGAAGCTGATAAACCTGAACCAGTAGTTCTTGAAGTTGAGGTTAAACAAGAGGAACAATCTGAAGTCACTCAACAAATTGAAAAACCAGAATCAGTGGTTCCTGAGACTGAGGTGAAACTGGAGGAACAATCTGAAGTCACCAAACTAGATGAAAAAACAAAGGAACAAGAAGTTGAGGTGAAACCCGAGGGACAATTTGTAATCAGAAAACAGGTGGAACAATCTGAAGTCGCTGAACAAATTAAAAAACCAGAATTAGTGATTCCCGAGATTGAGGTGAAACTGGAGGAACAATCTGAAGTCACCAAACTACATGAAAAAACAGAAGAACATGAAGTTGAGGTGAAACCTGAGGGACAATCTGTAATTAGAGAACAGGTGGAACAATCTGAAGTCGCTGAACAAATTGAAAAACCAGAATCAGTGATTCCTGAGATTGAGGTGAAACTGGAGGAACAATCTGAAGTCACCAAACTAGATGAAAAAACAGAAGAACATGAAGTTGAGGTGAAACCTGAGGGACAATCTATAATCAGAGAACAGGTGGAACAATCTGAAATCGCTGAACAAATTGAAAAACCAGAATCAGTGATTCCTGTGACTGAGGTGAAACTAGAGGGACAATCTGAACTCACCAAACTAGATGAAAAAACAGAGGAACAAGAAGTTGAGGTGAAACCTGACGGACAATCTGTAATCAGAAAACAGGCAGAACAATCTGAAGTCGCTGAACAAATTGAAAAACCAGAATCAGTGATTCCTGAGACTGAGGTGAAACTGGAGGAACAATCTGAAGTCTCCAAACTAGATGAAAAAACAGAGGAACATGAAGTTGAGGTGAAACCTGAGGGACAATATGAAGTTAGTGAACAGGTTGAGATTAAGTCAACAGATGAAAAGCGAGGACAAGTTGCTGCAATCACTCAGGTAGCTCAAGCTGAGATTAAAGAGGATGGAGGAAAATCTTCTCTTCCTGAAATCATACAAAAAGCTGGTCCAGAGGCTGAAGGGACTGATTTGGCTGAAGCGTCATTGAAAGAGATTGTGGTAGAAGCGGAAAAGGGTAGAGAAGAGAAAGAGGCAAGGACAATAAAAGCAGAGGGCGAGAAAATAGCAAGTGATACAGTAAAAGAGGAACTAGCTCAGCCCATCAAAGTGGAAGAGGTCAGCAATGCTGCTTCAAACGCCAAAATCACTGAAAAATCGTTTGAGGGAGAGAAAACAGTTGAAAGTGTTGAACCAGCTTTAGAAAACAAGAAAGAGGAGATACCTGCAATAGATGAAACCCACAAAGATGGGACCATAGAGGGAAAGCTGGATGAAGCCACTACAGTTGTCAGTGAACCAGTCAAAGAATCCCAAGATTCTGTGTCAGAAGCAAAAGAAGAAGAAGAAACTGCAAAAACCAACGAAGAGAACTCTGAGCAGGAAAAGGTTGACGAGATTGCCAAATCTGACACGCAGAATTTAGAGTATTCTACCCAGGATGCTGAAGACGCAAAAGAATCACAGGATCTGCCAAGAGAAGTTCCAGCCAAGCCTACTCAAAAGCATTCAAACAACATTTTAACAAGGGTAAAGCAATCACTTGTAAAGGCAAAGAAAGCTATTATCGGGAAATCGCCAACTCCAAAAACCGTCTCCTCTGATAGCAAGGGTGATGTTAAAGTCAATAATTGAAGGGATCTTAATGACAAAGCTTGCATATACTTACAGAGATATGAAATCTTGCATTGTGAAGTATATAGGTGTGTAAAAAGGCATTTTCTTCCATTTGTTTTCTCTATTCATTCAGTTGTATGTAATGGTATATGATAGTGTGCTGGTGATTGGTGTGTTGTTGGGTTTGATGAGTAGAAAAGAGCTTTTCAGTCAAATTTATGTTAGTGTTGTCAACAATACTATCTCATCAAAATTATGTACTCATTGATAAGATTGATTTGCGTATTTGATTAAATAATGGTTTGGATTCTTTTGTAACTTTTACACATGCCAACTAGTGGAATAGATTCACTTCTCTTTAGGCAAAATTCCATCACCCTTTTTTACCAAGAAACTGAAAGAAAAGGAAGAAATGGAGGCAAGGGAGGATGAAACATCGAGTGAGAACCTCCAGCTAGGTAAATACCAATGGTTGTCTCCCCATTTAAATTGGCTTTTCAGGATTTTGAGCAGAGGACTTAGAACTGGTTCTAGCTCATTCAAGAGCTAATGAGACTCTGCACATTTTATGCGTGGTGAGACGTGTCTCACTGAAGCTGACATCGAAACACCAGTCACTACGAAGAACAAAGATATTGAAGATTCATGAGTCCACTATGATGTAGAGATGCCAGAAAATGAAAGATGTTAAAATGCCTGCTATTCAGATTCAGATGAGGGGGTGGGGACTATAAACCGAACCGGAACATCTAGGTTTACACAATTCAGTTTTTTTCATCAATTTGGTTCAGTTCAATTTAAGAAAAATCGAACTGAATAAATCAAACAAACCATTTGCAAAACCCTAATCACATTTTCCATCTTATTGCTAGCTATTCTTTGTGCATGCTCACAGTGAAATGATAGGGGGAGTGAGAGAGGTACTGGAAAATTAAGTATTTTTTCATTAGTTCAAAGAATTTGTATGAGAGATCTACCACAACAAACTTTCAAATACATATTTCTTGAGTTGGCTTGCTCCTAGACAGTGCATTATTATTTGCTCAGGTTGTGTAAGTAAATATACATACAGATGCAAGTAAGACCGTTCTTGAGTTTCCTCAACATACCAAAATCTGTGCAATTGTAATTCTACTTCCCTGAAATTAGAACTCCAATAATTATTGTAAGAGCTCGACTTCATTAAACCATGGAACCTTTACACATATTCATATGTGCCCCCAGTATCCCACAGATTTACCGCGTACAATAATAGGTTCAACGTTGATATGAAGCAAAGGTGATTCACCTCTCCAATGACAAAGCATCAGACCTATCAATCAGTCACAACCTGCAGCAAATTCAAGTTGACAAAAATCTTTTATCTCTACAAACCAGATTAAGTAGATCTCACAACAATGTTAAGTACAGCCAACCATCATAGACGAATACTCACCAGTTGCTCTACTAGGTGTGATGTCAGTTCCACCAGCTGACTTCAACACTCCACTTTCAGCAACTTCTGAGCCTTCACCATTATTTTGCGCAAAAGCAGGCTGTTCAAAACATTCATTTGTTGCTTGGCACTGGCATCACGGATGATGTAACTAATTTTAGATTCAGGTTCAGAGGTAATTCAATTGCAGAACTCAGTTTTCTGAAAGGTTACCCCAACTATGAAAATTAACATATAATGAATTCAATAGGATATCGTGCCCAAATTTACATTCCTTCAGACAAGCTAAATGCATAATTTTCTGTGGCTATGACCTCTTCCACTTAACAAAAAAATATTCAAGTATCTGCATAATATTTCTTTGCTATTGCACTTGTATATTTTTCTCGGCCTTCTTGGCTAGTAGGGAGGTTAAGAACATGGAACTCTAAATGACGTCTACTATTTGAAACATGCCCACAATCTTTGAACATAAATTGGAGAGATGAAAACTACAGTTTGATATTCATTGGAAGAAAAGGCTGTTTGGAGAGTTGTAATTAAGTTCTTCCTTACGAATTTCAGTAAAAAATGTTTTCCTTGGGAATATCCTTCACGAATGAAAATTAATTAGAGTGATCAGCATAATTTTCATTTTCATGGGATGATGGGTGAAGAGCTACATCTTTAAAGACAAAAATAGGATTGTATATGGAGAATTTACTTGTTTCATGCTTATATGAATGTCATACTTGCAATTTTCCATAATGCTACTTTTAGATGGAATTCATGTGTGCACCTATAGCTAATGCTTTCTTTCTCTTGGGAGTGAAGATGAGCCATGAATTGGCACTTGCTGAAAGGAAAACACACATCATGCATCATAATGAAATCAAAATCCATTTAGCCATCTTCAATACTGAGCTTTTCATTCTCATAGAAAAACGCAGCTTGGTTAAGTAACAAACCTGACTAGAGGTCTGATTCATTGACCTATTGGCAACATTGTTCTGCATCACTTGCGAGTTGATATTCTGAATTGCATCCTTTGAACTAGAGGCTGTAGCTGAATCCAAATTATCCATAGGACCTACCACCCCACAAGCATTTGGTTCCCTGTTTGTTTTCGGAGGAGGCCCTCCAGACATTGGCATTAAGGGTGCACGAGGAAATGACATTGGAAGTCCTTGACCAGAAAGCCCAAACATCTGAAGACTAGGTCCTCCCATCCCGTGCAAAGCACTAGGCCCTGACATTGGCGAGCCAGGGAAATGTGCTCCATGCATAGGAGGTACTTGATACATAGGGCAACCAGAATATCCACCATTCATGTCAGGCATACCCATCCGGAAACCCATTCCCATTCCAACACCCATGGGTAAGAACTGCCCCATATGAGCTGCATGCATGTGAGGCATTCCAGGAGGTAACATCATTGATGGCATGTACATTCCAGCTCCCATTGACATAATCTGCATAAAGGTGGCGAGTGATCCAAAAAAGTCATTTGATTATCCAACTCAAGAAGTTATTAAATAAACTTTGAGAAGAAAGGGCAGAATTTACTTGTACTTGAAGCTGAAGAGTCTTTAAATATTCAATGGCCTCATCAAGCATTGAAGCTTTATCCACCTTATAATGCAAAAACATCAAAGTCAACCAAAGCAAAGATGCACATGAAATTATCTACACTTAATTACTTGGCTTCACTCAAACTCCATTAAAATTTCCTGGATAACAGCAACAAGTTCAACTTAAGAAATTCAAGGAAAGCTTAGACTAACATAAAACTCTAGAACCTGGAATGGATAAGCTTCATTTATAGTTTTGGAACTTCAATAAACATGAACAAACTTAAAAGAATTAATTAGATTTCAATCAGGCCAAGGTTTGGTGTAGGTTTAACTCCCAAGCCTTGGTGTATGTTTGAATCCTTGAATTTTATAGAAAACCTCATTTTCATAAGATCGTGGAGAAAATTCACTGAGAAACATAAATATGAATATCCAACCTTATTGCAGTTTGGTATGAGTTCTTGTAGGGCTCGCATCTTCTCATTGATCCTATCCCTTCGCCTCTGTTTATTCAATTCCAAATGAAAACCAATCAAGATACAATAATTCATAGCTGCCAAAGAAAACATCAAAAGCAATTCTAAAGAAATGTTGGAATGTTCTTGCCCACCCTTTCAGATAAGTTATGAACTTCTGCTGCCCGACCTCTCTTGGACCCATTACCTGCTCGAGCAGAAGCTGGTTTTTTTGCACCTACTGATTCTTCTTCAGCATCCTGCACATAGATTATTTCCTTGGTTCATGGAAGAAGGAGATATAGTCTCGGAAGAGCAAAAAACATTGAAAATATGTGAAACCTATGTATGAAACTCACTTCACTAGGACCTTCAGACTCCTCAGTATCACGATGTTTTCTCTTCAGATTCTCAGTTGGATCGTCAGAAGGTCTCTCTGCGCTATTGCCCGAACCAACAGAAGAAGAAGCAACCAGAGGTTCTGTAGTCTTTTCAACATCTTCTAATCCTTTAATTGCACTTTCACCAAAATTTTGATGACAGTTTCTATCGCTTTTAGAGTCACCTTCTTGGCTCATTTCCTCAGGTAGCTCAGCAGGAACAGATCCTTCAGCAGGCTTAACCTCTGTTGGTTTAACCTCAACCTTGGATGACATCATATTAGGACGGCAATGGGAGTCCGTTTCCTTTGGTAAACCAATTGAGCCCTTATCTTTATTTTGCATTCTTTCCATGCTTGAAGTTCCAGAACTAGCTCTCATGCCAACGTTCTGAAGATTAGCTTTTACAAGAGCAGCTGGTCTTGCAAAGTGAGAGAAATTCATTAAACTGGAGTTGATAGGGGATGGTGCTGGAACTTGCTTCTGCATCTTTATGCTGGGAAAACCACCTCCTGATGTTGGAGCTCGAATAGAATCTGGTGCAATGACATGGTGGACAGCATTGCTTGTACTATCATCTTTTTTAGTTGAATCCCTGGATCTAAAAAACGGAAATGATGTTTTGCATTGCTCAGAAGATGACGGATATAACTGACTAGCACTGGTTCTAGGCCTCTTAGCATCAATATCTCCTGCTGAAGAATTCATCACCACATCTCCTTGCTCTAAGTTCAAACCATTGTGTACCGAAACAGTATGGGAGTCCGTAATTGACTGGTTACAACTTCTTTTATCAAACGATGGAAAATTACTCTGGGAGGAGTGTTCATTTACAGTAACCCCCGATAATTCGGGCAAAAAATCAGAACAATAATCATGTTGCAGAGGTTCATCCAATGGATAATTCAGCCAAGGTACCATGTCATCATCTTGATTCGCCCTCACTTCAACAGCAGGAACCGCAAGGAGTTCATTCAGTGTAGACTCCATCGTTCCAAACTTACCTGTTTTAGTATTGGTGCCATTTCCTATGTCTTTATCTCTAATCTTGGGAGGTAAGCTGTTACAAGTTTGTATCTTTCTAGCTCTACTGTATTGAATCTGACCATTTTCCCATATTAGCTCACCAAAATCATTCTCAGGTCTGCTTTAAAGGATACCAAAAGACACAAGAAACGAAAGGAAACCAGAAAGAAAACATTTCAATGTAGAGATGATCCACTAATCCAAGATAAAGAAGCTAAATAAATAAGTTAAATTGAAACTTACACAAAAGACAGATCAGTTGAACAAGCAGGATTCTTCTCTTGAGAAGAATCAGTTTTTCCCTTAGCCATTCGGTATAGGAGCTCAGACAAAGGCATGGTGAAGGTTGTTGGTTAGCAACGCTTCTGCTCAGTAAGAAATGCCCTCAAAGTTCAATTATTTGGCCATTTCCGGCACTTTTTGGAAACCTCTCTTGAACTCCAGCACAAGCTCAAAGAACCCAAAAACTATATGGAGCCGACAAGAGTTTCAAGACATGAAAAGCTTGACAAGAACCCCCATGAGTACAAGATAATCCCAGTTTGTATGCAACTCACAAAAGAAATAAAAGAAAAGAGTGCTACTTTTTTTCAGTTACATAATTTGACAGAACAGAAAATAATCGTTCTTTTATTCTAACGTCCTTAACACCAGTGAGTTAGATATATAAATAAACAAACAAACTATAAATTAACCAACAGTTTCACATAAAGTAGCAGTCAAAAAACCTATTTTTTAATGGCTCTCTCAAAGATTCAAAAACCCTCCAAATTAAGCTATTTTAAGCATATTTTAGATTAAAGAAATGATCTTTTCCACTTCTTTAATCATTAAATTTGAAACCAACAAAAACCCAGATCAGATTTTGGAAATTAATTAACTTTATCAGTCCACATGAAAAGAAAAACCCCAAAAGGGAGTAATACACTGGAAACTTGAAGAACAGCTCAAGACACTCCCTACCTAGGAACCAACCAATGAACTGGAACGCAAATAAGTAGAAAAGGAAGAGAATTTTTAGAAAAACTGAGCTCCTCGAACTAGTAAAAAGTTACACTAATCCAAATGCATTAAAAATGAGAGAACTTAGCTGTGCAAATCATATCATACCCCTGGGACAATTATAGAAGTTACCACAAGATTGTATGTTTAAAAATTTGAGCTCCAAGAAAAGAACTCAAAATCGCAAGAGACAGAGAGGGCAAGTGGACGCAGAAGACGCGAAAGGCTGGCAGAGATGGCAGGGGACAGAGATAAAAATAAACAACAAACCTTGTGCTTGTTCAGCTTTTAAAGTTTAACCTCTCTATTTCTGGTTCTTCCTTCCTTCCTTCCTTTAACTACTGTTAGAATTCAATATTCTTATTCCTTTTTTTTTTTTATGACCTTCTATGTTCTT
>Ga0307507_10005282_pt1 | contig 21405 bp, 26 predicted proteins | sample 7_EM_MG_FD_207223 | JGI IMG/M metagenome (GOLD analysis project Ga0307507, IMG submission 207223) | Populus trichocarpa ectomycorrhiza microbial communities from riparian zone in the Pacific Northwest, United States - 7_EM | ecosystem: Host-associated > Plants > Roots > Unclassified | place... | reverse complement strand
CACTATGAGTCATGAGTCGCGTGACGCGAGGGGATGAGTTGCGCAGGGCTAGGGTTGAGGGAAGAACCCCTATATAAGGGCACCCTCGGGGCAGGAGATTTGGGTCACGAACCATCTCCCTTACACACCCGGCGATTGAAAACTCAACACCGTGAGTATTCATCGTCAACATCCACCAACACCGCACTCTCAGTGAGCTGCACCCGCACTCTCCGTGAGCTGCACCCTCCCCCTCCCGCCTTACTTCCCTCATCATGTCCTTGGGCCCTGCCGTCCTTGTTTCTAGGGGTCGTTTGGCTCAATCACCCCCTCTTTCCGCTTGCGCTTCGCTGCCTCGCTTAGCGTTCGCACGGTTGGCAACACCCTTTCGCCCATGTTACAGACGGCTGGGACTACAGTTCGCAGTAGGAGAAAACCTTTCAACAGGCCATGGTCGATTCCTCCATCCTCTTCATTTCCATTAGTGGCTGCCTAGTCAGACACGCACACGCTTACCGATAGTTTCCACGGTTATTGGGTCTACCCCTCCTCTCCCCCCTCAGGTGTCGTCCCGTTGCTTAGTTACAGCTACAGTCCACTCACTCGGCTGGCACCCTACTGCCTTCGCGGCCCTAGCGATTGCCACGGTCGCGCCCCTCGGTTACGCTCAGTCGTCGTATTGCACTCCCTCGGTGGCGGATGTCAACGCCTTGGGTTCTCGAGTAATGCTTGCAACGCCACATCTGTTTTAGTGGCCCCCGCACCCCCTTTGTTCTTCTTTCATTGTCGGTTACTTAGGGTTTCGCAAGTGGTTTATTAATTATTTCATTGTGTCAGGTGTCTACGGCAAGGGTTTTCCTGTTGATTCCTCCCCATGTATTTATTTGTATTTTTCTTTTCGACCGCTTAGTCGGAGGGGGATTTCTTATTTTGTGTGGCTGGTGTGCGGTTGGTCTCATACCAGAGAGACTTGGGTTGATGGCTTTTTCCCTGGTGCCGGGGAGGATAAAAATTAGGGGATGGGGTTTTTTCTTTACCATAACTAGCGCTGCACGTAGTCTTTGTTCCCAGTAGTTGATTAATACAAAGCACATGATATAAAAAAAAAAAAGAGGCATGGGATTTGGGTTCTTCACGCAACCATCTAAGTTCTTTCTTATACAATGCTTTCAATACAAGATCTTTATCTATCATGCTTTCGGGAATCAAGACCCGACCGTCTTATATGAGCCTAGCGATCAACATTGCTAGATAGGAGTCAACGGACTTAGCTATCCCAACAGCTATTGGGCTAAGAGAAGTCATCGTTACAAGACTATCGGTTACCTGCGGCAAGTATCACTCGGAGAGGAGAGGATTGTAACAATTGGTTGGGTCAACCAGCAGCACCTAACAAATTGACAGAACGGAAACCAGCAACGAAAAGGACATCGACCCCCTAGCGGAAAACCTCGAGCTTTCATCACTGGGAGAAGGACTTGAACGGGCCTTAACGGAAGAGAGGGCACCGAGCCCTACGACACCAGAACCACCATCACCAATTGGATCAGAAGAAACAGAGGAACCAGGAAGGACACGACGAAACACGATAGCGGGTATAGCAGAACAACGAGGAGCTGTATCCTCGGAAACAACCCCGATCCTAAGTCCGGAACAGATGAGAGAGATCATCAGATCCTTAAGTGGAGAGACCAGGAAATCCAAAGCCAAAGAAGCCAAGGTTTACCCAGGAGAACGACACAAACTACGAGGATGGCTAGCCCAACCTATAGTGTACTACAGGACAGTAGGGTGGCAGAACGGCCACTATGAGGAAAAGATCCTTTATGCAACATGCCTCCTAAGGGATGACGCAGGAACCTGGATCACACCTTACGCAGAAGAATGAATCACCCCAGCATGGGACAATTGGGCAGATTTCACGGCAGAATTACAAAGACAATTTGGCTTAATGGACGCCAAGGGAGAAGCAAGGATCCGACTAAAAAACATGAAACAGGCCAAACAATCAGTTACTGAATACTGGAACGAATTCCGCCTCTTGGCTAGCGAAGCCGAGTTGGACGACTCAAACGGAGGAGAACTGCTTCTTGACGGAATGATCGCAGAATTGCAGAACGCATGGGGAGCTAGTAGTGACGAATACGAGGACCTCGAAACCCTAGCCCAATGGGCTATCAGGAAGGAGAGCAATTTGGCAATGGTCAGGCATAACGCAGGATCGCCATCAACAAAAAACATCCAACAAGAAACAATTACACCACGAAACCTGGACGGGACATCCCGACCCAGAAATAATGGCAATCAAAACTACGACAACCCTATGGAACTGGATGTGATGCGGAAACGACCAGGATTAAACAGCTCGTCAGAGGAAGTCCAAAAAAGGAAACAAGAACAACTATATCTCGAGTGCGGACGACCGGGACACTTAGCTGGGAGTTGCCCGAAAAAAGCTGGACCCAAACCATTCAACGCACAAGCCAGCAGCTGGCAACCTGCGAAGAAAACCGCCCCTTGGCACACCAGAACACATATTAGGGAAATCTAGGTCGAACCGGAACCCGAACAGTCGGGAAAGAATGACGGTCCCCAGTAAGACCTGGTCTGACGGAGAGACCCAAACGAAACCCCATCATCATGGGAGACTACTACGCGGCACTCAACTACACAGATACACTCAAAAACGACAATGACCACATTATGGTCAAGATACAATACAAGGCGGAAAAGAGTCAGTTACTATAAACGCCATGATTGACTCAGGAGCAACAGAAGACTTCATAGACAGAGAAGATTGGAACAAACATGGGATCAAAATGATCAAAGCAAAAAACCCCACAGAGATTTACCTTGCGGACAGTGAACCAAGCGCTATGGGCCCCGTCATCCATCTGACGAAAGTACCTATGGACATTAGTAGCCATAGGGAATTGGCAACCTTCCAAGTGGCAAATCTCCAAAACCATGAGCTCATCCTCGGGATGCGATGGTTAAGGGAGCACAATCCAAGGATCGATTGGAACGACAAAAGGATCACATTCAACAGTGTATGATATACAACTTGGTGTCTCAAATGTTCACCCGTTGCCTATGCGATACCCTAAGAAAAAGCCCCGGAAGAGAATCTCATCACCAGATTCTCCAAGATCCAGGCCAGGACTGGCCTGACGGCCAATGACCAGAGTGTCTGAGTTAAGAAGCTATCCGCTGAGGCCAGGCTGCCTATGAAGGGAACAGCAAGAGCGGCAGGACACGACCTCTACGCCAACGAAGGAACTGACGTTCCTGGCAGAGGGCAAGCAATTGTTGGGACGGGGATAGCTATGGGATTACCTCACAACACCAATGGACGAATCGCACCACGAAGCAGTAGAGCAGTCAAACATCGACTCACGATAAATGCAGGTGTGATAGACTCCGACTACAGAGGAGAAGTGAACCTGGTCCTAGCAAACCTAGGAGACAAACCATACCGAGTGGAAAAAGGAGACCGAATCGCACAGTTGATCATCGAAACAATCGACAACAGGGCACTACAAGAAGTAACTCAGTTTGACGAAACCGAGAGAGGAGATCAAGGATTCGGGAGCTCCAACACCACTATGGACCAAAAGGTCAAGGGCCGGGAGGCCAAGCCAAACATGGATATCAACGAGATATCGGCGAGACCTTTCGGACAGTTCTACCGAAGGGGAGAGACCCCCGGCATCCTAAGATCGCATGAAGTCGACAACGAAATTCTGCTGGAAGCTATCAACATCAGCACAGAGCTGGCGATAAAAACAAAAAGAACAACGAAGAGCAGGACGTGAGAGACCCAGTCCCATGAGAATATCATGACCTGCTAGATGTATTCGAAAAAGGAGACAAAACGACTGTACCATCCAACCGAACAGGCATCGACCTGGGAATAGACCTGGAAGAAGGACAAACGGTACCCATCAAGAAGATATACTCCCTCAGTGACGAGGAACTAGAAGAGCTCCATCGATACTTCAAAAACAGGAGGAACGCGGATGGATTCGAAGGGTGAAGTCAGGAAGGGCTTCACCAATCATGTTTGTCAAGAAAAAAGATGGCAAACTCAGGCTATGTGCGGACTACCGAGCACTCAACAAAGTTACCAAGAAGGATCAACATTCACTACCACTCATTACCGAAGCCCTAGACAGACTAGGTGGGGCCAAATACCTCACCAAGCTGTATATCAAGGACGCCTACCACAACATTCGAATCAGAGAAGGTGACGAATGGAAGAAAACCTTTTCAACAAAACTGGGAACCTATGAATATCTAGTCATGCCATTCGGGCTATGCAACGCACCGGCGGTGTTCCAACCATGGATCAATGAAGTCCTTATGGAACACATCGACATGTGTTAGATCGTCTATTTGGATGACGTGCTGATATATTCAAATACCATACAACAACTCCGAAAAGACGTCAGCAATATCCTCGAAGTAATACGAAAATCAGGGATGAAGGTCAAACTATCCAAGTGCGAATTCCACCAAAGCGAGACACAATACCAATGATTTATCATTGGACAAGATGGGGTCAAGACGGACCCAGTCAAGACCCAAGCCATATGGGACTGGACAACACCTAAGAAAATCCAAGAAATCCAATGCTTCCTAGGATTCTGCAACTTCTATAGACGATTTATAGAAGGATTATGCAGGACAGCGAAACCACTATATGGAGGACAAAAAAGCAATCCATCGGCAACTGGGAATGGGGAGACAAAGAACAGCAAGCATTCGACGAATTAAGGACAAAACTCACTACGGCACCAGTACTAGTCTACTTCGACCCCCTAGCACCAACCAAAATCGAAACAGACACCTCGAAATACATCTGCTCCGGTATCCTGTCACAACAATGCCAGGACGGAATATGGAGACCAGTAGCGTTCCGATCCAAGACGATGTCGGACGCCGAATTCAACTACAACCGGCCTGACAAGGAACTACTGGCGATAGTGCAGGCATTCCACGAATGGAAAGGATACACAAGAGGAAATCGGAAACCCAAACAGGTCCTCACAGACCACAAGAACCTAGTCACCTTGATGACAACGAAGGAACTAAATGCACGACAAGCACGATGGATCCAAGAATTAAGTCAATAGAACTTCAAAAATGAATACCGACCAGGAAAGGAGGGAGGAAAGCCAGGCGCCCTCACAAGCAGAGAAGGAGACCTACCCACGGCGGGAGATAAGAGACTGACTCGAAATGTGGGAATCTTACTGCCCAAAGAACGATACTGGGATATCTCAGAAACCGAAGAAATCAAAATCGACCTATTGGAAACAATGAAATTCGACCCCAAGGACGAGGGAGAAATACAGAAGGCTAGCAACGGCGACAAGGAGATCCAAGACATCAAGAGGAACTTGGACGAAGGAAGGAGAGAGATGAAAGGAATAGCGCTAGGGCTATACCAATGGAAGAACGGCCTCTTATGGTATCAAGGAAAGATTTGGATAGCAAAGGACGAAAGGATACGGACCAGTCTTATCGCTAAACATCACGAACCCCCACAGGAGGGACATGGTGGAACGGCAAAAACTACCGAACTCATCAGCCGACGATACTATTGGCTGAACATAAGAGAAGATATCAAACAATTCATAAAGAATTGCGACACATGTCAAAGAACCAAAGTGGTCCAACATGCACCCTACGGATTGCTGCAGTCAAACGAAGCCCCCGATCGAGCATGGAAATCAAAGGCTAGGGACTTCATAACGGAGCTGCCGAAATCCCAAAGATAGGACACCATAATGGTGGTCGTCGATCGGCTGACCAAAATGAGCCATTTCGTTCCATGCTCAAAGGACCTGGACGCACGGCAGTTCGCCAATCTTTTCATGAAGGAGATAGTCAGGCTACACAGACTACCACATGACATCATCACCGACAGAGGGACCCTATTCACCTCGGATCTATGGAAAGAAACTACGGGGAAATTAGGAATCGAACAAAGACTCAGCACGGCATTCGACCCACAAACAGACGGACAGACCGAAAGGTCGAATGCCATATTGGAACAATCTCTACGGGCATACATCAACTACCAACAGGACGATTGGTGTGGTTATCTACCACTAGCAGAATTTGCATACAGCAACGGATATCAGGAAACCATCAAGAACACACCCTTCTTTGCAAAGTACAGAATCAACCCCGTATACAAGATGATATGTCATCTTTACAAGGAAAACAAACAAGATCAGAAGAAATGACTCAATTACATGAGTCATTAAGGGACGAGATGGTGGCCGCGCAATTACGACAAAAAAATACTAGGATCTACACAGAAAACCCGATCCGAACCTACAATCAGGATATATGATGTGGTTGTTGCCACGCAACAGCAAGACCATAAGACCATCAAAGAACCTGGACTACAAGGAAATCGGACTATTCAAAATCTTGGCAAAGATTGGGACGTGCGCATATAAGCTGGCCTTACCACCCTCAATGGCGACACACAACACATTCCACATCTCCCTCCTCGAACCTTACCAAAACAACAAATTCCCCTCACAGATCAAAGAACCCCCTCCTGGTATTATGATAGAAGGTGAAGACGAATACGAACTCGACGGAATCATCGACGCTCGACTGCACTACAACACGGTTCAATATCGAGCCAAGTGGAATGGCTACTCACCAGAATCAGATAAAGTCAGGTACCCCGCACAAAACTTCAACAATGCAGCACACACAGTCCGACGATTCCACCGGTGCTACCCAGGAAAGCCCAGAGTGAATACGCGTCACGATCAACAGATCGTCCTCCGCACCTCCTCCCATCATCAAACGAGAACAACCCTAGCAGACCCCAGCGAGCGACGCCCAGTGGAGTGCCTGCCACGCTACTCGCACTAGCCCAGAATACGCGGGGACCCCAAAAAGAGACTTGGCTCACGCCTCTATGAACTGGACGGACTGAACAGACGACGGATGGCAAATCCATCTCGGCGAAGAACAAGGGGCAGGCTGGTACCTAAAATTCCTCAGAAAATTGAGAAAACCAAGTGTCGCCCACGACCACGCCTGGCGACAGGAGATGGAAGCACACCCAGGAGAGGACGGGGTGCCCAAACAACCTCGTCAAAGGAGAGCCAGAAGGGCTCATCCCGAAATCACGAGGGGGGAACAGTGTTTCAACGACAAGTGCAACGACCACCGATGGGAAAAGGTGGACGCCCGCTATTACCCCCGACAAGTAGGAGAGAAAGGGGAACTGTCAAAGAATGACGGAAGGGAACACAGGAAACGAACAGCCGTGAGGACACGGCTGGAGGGAGAGGGGAGCGAGAAACCTATTCCAGACTGGAAGCCAGGAAAAGACAATTTCGGACATCCGAAGCCAACTCGATTGCGCCGCGCAAACCATGGTCGCAAAAGACAACGACCTCGAACGATGGGATAAGGAGAAGGAAAAACTCGAACAAGCCTACAATTTAACCAAACAGAGGATGCGCCCAATCGGGGGTATGCTGTGGAAGGAAGGTGGCTAGCATCGTGGGACAGATTCAAGAGGTGGAAGGGAGCTAATATCACAAATGGTGACTAAGCAAGGCAGACTCTCACATGACTAATAGTTATTAGTCATCGGTTTGTTATGTTTCACACTATGAGATCAGTTGACTCATAGGACTTTACAGGACGACGCAATAGCGTGTCATTGGTTTATTGCGATTGGTTGATATTGGACATGACGCACGATTGTGGTCATGTGGTTCATGTATTTCGCACATGACTCATGATTATGAGTCATGGGTTTCACGCATGTGACCCCGTTAGAGCACATGACTTGTTTTATTGGTTTTGATTGGTGGCAGGATAGGGCGCAGCTGACTCGGACAAGTCAGCTGATGGATTTCACACCATGACTCACTATGAGTCATGACTCGTGTGACGCGAGAATAGGAGTCACGCAGGGTTAGGGTTGAGGGAAGAACCCCTATATGAGGGCACCCTCAAGGCATGAGATTTGGGTTCTTCACGCAACCATCTAAGTTCTTTCTTATACTATACTTTCAATTCAAGATCTTTATCTATCACGCTTTCGGGAATCAAGACACGACTGTCTTATATGAGCCTACCGATCAACGTTACTAGATAGGAGTCAACGGACTTAGCTATCCCAACAGCTATTGGGCTAAGAGAAGTGATCGTTAGAAGACTCTCGGTTACCTGCTGCAAGTATCACCCGGCGAGGAGAGGATTGTAACAGCAAGCGGGAGAGGATCGCAGGTGTATCACGGTTTTGGCTAACTCGTATTGGTGCAGGTGTTCTCCGTTCTATCTAAGCAATACTCCTCCCACAAGTCTTGGTCTGCCCGGGCGTGATTGTCAGTATTGATAGCTGCGAGTTAAGCAACTCATTCCTGCTTAGTCTCTGTGCTCCCCAATGTGCGGACACATCCTCATCATCCGCTCCCTGCTCTAATAAATGTTGGTCATTCTCGCCTTTCTCGCCATTCTCCTCCTCGCTCTCCTCACTCTGACCATCGTTCTCCTCATATTCCCCATCATGTGAGTCAATAGTGTCATCAGTTGACTGTTACCCGTGGTCCGCGAGAGCAGGCTCTGCTCTTTGGACTCCTGATGAAGTTGGCCCCAGCACGGCACCTCCCCTCCTACCTACTGCAGACCGCGTGGTCACTGACACAGGAGGCTGTGCTATTACAATTAACGTATCTCAGGATCTAGATTTTCGGACCTGTCCCCTACAGACCTCCCTTGGTATTTGCCTGCCATGCCTCAACGTACGAGTTCTGTCAACCATATGCCGCCATTGTTGTGACATAGTCCGCAGGCGAATAGTGATAGCTCAGAACTCTAGTGAGTAGTGTCTGGAAATAGAAGCTGTTAGGAAAGATGTATTGGTAGGTAGCTAAGGGAGCAACGTGGGGTTTGCACCGAGTAGAAAGAAATGGTCCGCATGCCCTCTTTAAGAGCTAGGAATATTGATAGCTTGTTACTCGCTTTGATACGCGATGGCAGTGGCACACACCCGCGCGGCGGAATTGAAGCCGGACACCTTCTATGGGTATTTGCACCCAAAGCGTATACCTTCAAGTCGGCCGTGCTGCTATCTCCCTGTATCACGATACGAGCGTTAGGTGTTTAAGGTTCATGAAGTAGATGGCAAGCTTTAGTAGCATGCACGGACTAATCTAGTTTGAGTAGGTCTGCCCAGCAGACCGAAACAAATACAGTTAGGGCTAGGGCTCGGATCCCAGAACGCTGGGACAGGAAAAGCAATGAAGGCCGTAACTCAGAGCGAAAAACACCTGGAAAAGAACAAGAATGATCTGCCAAACTCCGAGAGCAAACATCTAAGCCTAGAAAAGAAAACAGGGGGAACGAAAAACAACCTGAGAACAAGAATTGTCTGCACAACTCTAAGGGCAGACTTCTAAAGGCAGAACAGAAAACTCCCCCAAACAACAGCCAAGGGGAACAAGAACACAGGTCTCCAAGAGCAACTATTTAAAGCGAAAAGCAAAGAAAAAGCACCAACGTCCGCTCCCGACAATTGGTGTCCGTAGACGACCTTGGGTCCGGGCAAAGCAACTGGGCCGCAGCCGGCTAACCCAAAACCGAAATGTGAGGGAAAGAATACTCTGAGCACGACCTGCAAACTCCAAAAGCTAAACCCCGAATGAAAAACACCCAGGGGGAATGTCCAAGCTTGGGCTCTTCCTACTAGGATCAGTAGATAGTAGGTTTAGATTAGCCACATTGGGATAGGGCGAACCGCACCAGCCGCTGCTGGATAATCTAAAAGAGACATAGGCTGGAACGAACAGGAACAGTCCGCAGAACACCACAAGCGATAATGCAAAGCACACAGGAAGAGTTCAGGCATTCTAGTATCTGTAAACCATTGGAAACCGACCTACAATCCTCGCATAGCTTGAAATTAGCCACAGCTGGGGCGGACTAAGTTTGCTGGCATAAGCTAAGCCAGGACAGACACAGACCGGAGTGGGCTCCAAGTCCATATTTCTGCTGCCAACATAGTAGATGGAAAACCTGGTAGTTGTAACCGCAACTTACTCGGTGTAGCATATCCACCACTACTCTCTTTGGCCGGAGAGGCGGCCCCTGATTCTTGTCCTGTGTCTGGTACTGGCATATTTGCAAGCACATTGCCGGAGCCCGTCTCATAGGGGGAAGGGCTTCTGCCAGGTGTGCCAGCTTGTGTCACTGGCATTTCAGCAGGCTGCGCAACTCCTGAGGCCAGCATCAAAAGATGCTCCACTGATGCTCTCACCTGTAGTTGCTAAACGGCCGTGGGGGCTAAATCATGACTAGGATTGGAAACCAATGGAGAAGGACTGATTGGCGGACTAGGCTTGTCGGTAGGATGCTGACTCAGATTAAACACCCCATGGGATCCTTCCGGTTCTACCTGGGCATGATAGTCAATTGCAGGCATCTGGCGGACGACCTTTCTTGGAGGTTCTGCAGGGTCAGCCAGGCGGTTAGGCTCATTGAGCTCTGTTATGGCTGCCAGATTATGTTTGCTCCTCCTACTAACAGCCGTCTGGCTAGGGAACTCAAATGCTGTCTTTGGGTTAGTCTCGCTTCCTATTTGTCGGCTTGGCCTCAAGGCACGAGTGTTCAAGTCAGCAAGATGGATAAAGGTTTGCTTACCAGGAGATGGTGAGAAGCCGTAACGCAAGGCCAGAATCACAGGGGGGGCCGGATTGGAGCCGATATCGGCAGCTACATCAGAGTCTGATTCCGATTGGTCAACATCCGCCCGACACATGCGCTGCGTCTCTCTAGTGTTCTTCATTGTGCTCCTGGTTGTCCTCCGTGAAGCAGTTCGCTTTGCGGCCGCCGCTGACGACTCAAGCTGATGGCCATCTGAGTTGTCGTCATCACTGGTATTACTATCCTGTGACCCGTCAGGAGGGGTGCCTCTATTATTACGGCTACCAAAATGTAGACTAACCGGGACAGGAGTCGCTTGTTCTGCATCTGTGCCACGTTGCCCATAGAGAAGCGGATCCATTGGTGGGCTCTGCGTATTCGTTGTCCACCAGATGCGGACGTGAGTGTCATCAGAGATTGGGATCATCTCAGCAGGTGGCAGTGGAGCCTCCAGATCGTCAAGGAGCAAGCTTGTGCCCTATTTCATTGCCCCAACGAGCGCACGATATCCGAATCCACGTTCCAAGACACAGTCAATGCTGTCTCGCGAGTTCTGAAAGGTGGGTTCGGTCATCTCCATCCAGCAAACCCGTTCACCGGCTTGCCACGGAATCTGGTGAAGCCCGGCAGGGAGTAGGTTGTCTCGGCGGACATGGGATTCCACATTGATCCAGAGGGCGACAGAGGGCGGGCCGGCCAAATCTGCATTCGCAGTATTAGCATATACTGTACACATTTGGTGAAGACACTTTGAAACAACGTACAATCATTTTCAACAGCAATGGGAACGGCAACAGCGCCAAGAGGTGCCCTCAATAGGTCACCTAAGGGGTGCTGATGTATTTTTGCTATGTCTTTCAGCAAATGGTCGAGGCATTCAGTAAACCGTCTGCCTCGATTTGAGTTCGTCTGCCAGAGTGCCGCCCTATTTGGAACGTGTTGTATGGTAAGAGCATGTGCTTGAATGGCCACCCCTGGCCCGGTCGTACTGCGCTTGTAGCCCGGGATCCTGTCTTACGCCATCTTACGCTTCATAGCTTTGCAGAAGTTATTATACTCCAGAGAACGAGTGCTCGGGGTGGAGAAGCCCACCACATACTTACTCCAGATAACATCGCCATAGTTCTCATGGCCCGAAGTTCTTGGGGCACTGAATCCAGCTTTCGAGGTCGCCAGTGAGTAGTGTCGACCTGGGGGTGGTTAATAGATTCGAACGAGTTCTTTCTTTTTTTTCTTTTAAAACGGTTCTCTAGTGAGTGAAAAAGATGCACTAGTGTCACAAACGGTGACTAGGCAAGGCAGACTCTCACATGACTAATAGTTATTAGACATCGGTTTGTGATCTTTCACGCTATGAGATCAATTGACTCATAGGTTTTCACAAGACAACACAATAGCGTGTCATTGGTGTATTGTTATTGGTTGATATGTAACATGACGCACGATTGTGCAGATGTGGTTTATGTATTTCACACATGTCTCATAGTTATAAGTCAACGGTTTCGTGCATGTGACCCCGTTAGGGCCCATGACTTGTGTTATCGGTTTTGATTGATTACGAGATAGGGGGGCAGCTGACTCGAACGAGTCAGCTGATGGATTTCACACTATGACTCAGTATGAGTCATGAGTCGTGTGACGTGAGGGTATGAGTCAGACAGGGTTAGGGTTGAGGGAAGAACCCCTATATAAGGGCACCCTGGGGGCATGAGATTTGGGTCACGAACCATCTCTCTTACACACCCGGGGATTGAAATCTCAACACCATGAGAATTCGTCGTCAACATCCACCACCACCACACTCTCAGTGAGCTGCACCCGCACTCTCCGTGAGCTGCACCCTCCCCCTCCCGCCTTACTTCTCTCATCATGTTCTTGGGCCCTGGCGTCCTTGTTTCTAGGGGTCGTTTGGCTCTATCACCCCCTCTTTTCGCCTGGGCTTCGCTGCCTCGCTTAGCGTTCGCACGGTCGGCAATACCCTTTCGCCCATGTTAGAGACGGCTGGGACTACAGTTCACAGTAGGAGAAAACACTTCAACAGGCCAGGGTCGATTTCTCCATCCTCTTCATTCCCATTAGAGGTTGCCTAGTCAGACACGCACACGGTTACCGATAGTTTCCACGGTTATTGGGTCTACCCCTCCTCCCCCCCTTCAGCTCTCGTCCCATTGCTCGGTTACAGGTACAGTCCACTCCTTCGGCTGGCACCCTACTGCCTTCGCCGCCCTAGCGATTGCCACGGTCGCGCCCCTCGGTTACGCTCAGTCGTCGTATTTCACTGCCTCGGTGGCGGATGTCAACGCCTTGGGTTCTCAAGTAATGCTTGCAACGCCACATCGGTTTTAGTGGCCCCCGCACCCCCTTTGTTCTTCTTTCATTGTCGGTTACTTAGGGTTTCGCAAGTGGTTTATCAATTATTTCATTGTGTCAGGTGTCTACTGCAAGGGTTTTCCTGTTGATTCCTCCCTATGTATTTATTTGATGTTTCTTGCTCCGCCCCTTTAGTCAGAGTTTGATTTCTTATTTTGCGTGGCTGGTGTGCGGTTGGTCTCAGACCAGAGAGACTTGGGTTGATGGCTTTTTCCCTGGCGCCAGTGGGTTCACGGAGGTTTTTCTTTCCCATAGCTAGCGCTGCCCGTAGTCTTTGTACCTAGATGACGAATAAAACAAAGTACATGAAAAAAAAAAAAAAATGAAAAAACAGAAAAAAAAAAAAAGGCATGAGATTTGGGTCACGAACCATCTCCCTTACACACCCGGCGATTGAAAACTCAACACCATGAGAATTCATGGTCAACATCCACCACCCCCGCACCCTCAGTTTGCTGCACCAAGCACTCTCGGTGAGCTGCACCCTCCTCCTCCCACCTTACTTCCCTTATCATGTTCTTGGGCCCTGGCGTCCTTGTTTCTAGGGGTCCTTTGGCTCTATCACCCCATCTCTTCGCTTGCGCTTCGCTGCCTCGCCTACCGTTCGCACGGTCGGCAACACCCTCTCGCCCATGTTACAGACGGCTGGCACTACAGTTCGCAGTAGGAGAACACTCTTCAATAGGCTACCGTCGATGTCTCCGTTCTCTTGACTTCAGTTAGAGGCTGCCTAGTCAGACACGCACACGGTTTCCGATAGTTTCAAAGGTTATTGGGTCTACCCCTCCTCTCCCCCTTCACGTCTCATCCCGTTGCTCGGTTCCAGCTACAGTCCACTCACTCGTCTGGCACCCTACGGCCTTCGCAGCCCTAGCGATTGCCACGGTCAGGCCTCTCGGTTACACTCAGTCGTCGTATTGCACTGCCTCTGTGGCGGATGTCAACGCCTTGGGTTCTTGATTAATGGTTGCCACCTCACAACGGTTTTAGTGGCCCCCACACCCCCTTGGTTCTTCTTTCATTGTCGGTTACTTAGGGTTTCACAAGTGGTTCATCAATTATTTCATTTTGTCCGGTGTCTACGGCAAGGGTTTTCCTGTTGATTCCTCCCCATGTATTTATTTGATGTTTCTTTTTCCGCCCCTCTAGTGGGAGTTTGATTGCTTATTTTGCGTGGCTGGTGTGCGGTTGGTCTCAGACCACAGACACTTGGGTTGATGGCTTTTTCCCTGGCGCTGGTGGGTTCACGGAGATTTTTCTTTACCATAGCGAGCGCTGCACGTAGTCTTGGTACCTAGATGACGAATAAAACAAAGCACAGCAAACAGAAAAAACAAAAAAAAAGAAAAAAAAAAAGGCATGAGATTTGGGTTCTTCACGCAACAATCTAAGTTCTTTCATACACTATAATTGCAATACAAAGATCTTTATCTTTTATCCTTCTGAGAACCAAGACACGACTGTCCTATATGAGCCTAGCGATTGACGTTGCTAGATATGAGTCAACGGACTTAGCTATCACAACAACTATTGGGCTAAGAAGGAGCGATCATTATGGAAACTATTGGTTACTTGCTGCAAGTATCACCCGGAGGGAAGCGGATTGTAACAATTGGTTGCGTCAACCTGCAGCACCTAATAAACAGACAACACGGAGACCAATAACGAAAATAACATCGACCCCCTTCCAGAAAATCTCGACCTATCATTACAAGGAGAAGGACTTGAAAGGGCCTTGACAGACGAGAGGGCACCGAGCCCTACAACACCACAGCCACCGTCACCAATTGGATCAGAAGAAACTCAAGAACCAGGACGGACACGACAAAACACTATGGCGGCTACAGCAGAACAAGGAGGAGCTACAGCCTGGGATACAACCCCGATCCTAAGCCCGGAACAGATGAGACACATTATCATATCCCTAAGTGGAGGGACCACGAAACCCAGAGCCAATGAACCTGAGGTTTACCGAGGAGAACGACACAAACTACGAGGATGGCTAGCACAACTAATAGTGTACTACAGGACAGTAGGGTGGCAAAACGGCCACGATGAGGAAAAGATCCTCTATGCGACAAGCCTCCCGAGGAACGAAGCAGGAACCTGGATCACACCCTACGCAGAAGAACGAATCATCAGGGCATGGGACAACTGGGCAGGGTTCAAAGTGGAATTACAAAAACAATTTGCTGTAATCGACGCCAAAGAAGAGGCAAGGATCAGACTGAAGAACATGAAGCAAACCAAACCATCAGTTACTGAATACTGGAACGAATTCCGCCTAGTGGCTAGCGAAGCCGAGTTGGATGACTCAACCGGAGGGGAACTACTTCTAGGAGGAATGATGACTGAATTCCAGAACGCCTGGGGAGCTAGCAGCGAAGAATACGAACACCTCGAAACCCTAGCCCAATGGACAATCAGGAAAGAGACGAATTTGGCAACGGTCAGGCATATCCAAGGATCGGCATGGACACAAAGCGTCCAACGAGAAACGATCACACCACGAAACCCGAATGGGACATACCGACCCTCAAATAATGGCAATCAGAACTACAGCGACCCTATGGAACTGGACACGACTTGAAAACGACCGAGATTCAACATCTCGAGGGAAGAATTCCAAAGGAGGATACGGGAACAACTATACCTCAAGTGCGCACAACCGGGACACTTAGCCAGGAGTTGCTCGAAAAAAAGATGCGCCCAAACCAGTCAACACACAAACCCGGAGCTGGCAACCCGCAAAGAAAACCGCCCCGTGGCAAACCAGACCAAAGATTCGGGAAATCGAGGTCGAACAGGAACCCGAACATTCGGGAAACGACGACTCTCCCCAGTAAGAGAGTGTCTGAGGGACAGACTTGAACGAAATCCCATCATCATGGAGAACTACTACGCGGCACTCAACTACACAGAGCAAGTCGAAAACGACAATGACTACATTATGGTCAAAATACAATTACACGGCGAAAAAGACTCAGTCACTATCCACACCATCATTGACTCAGGAGGAACAGAAGACTTGATAGACACAGCAGTCTGCAACAAACACGGGATCAAGATGATCAAAGGAAAAAACCCAAGGGAGATGTACCTTACGGACGGAAAACGAAGCGCTATGGGTCCCATTACCCATATGACGAAAGCATCTATGGATATTAGGAGCCCTAGAAAATTGGCAACCTTGCAAGTTGCGAATCTCCAAAACCATGAGGTCATCCTCGGGATGCCATGGTTAAGAGAACACAATCCAACAATCGATTGGAATGACAAAAAGATCACCTTCAACTGCGAACGATCTACCACTTGGGGTCTCGAAGGTTCGCCCCTTGCATATGCGGTACCCGAAGATAAAGCCCTGGAAGAGAATCTCATCACCAGATTCTCCAAGCTCCAGGCCAAGAACGGTCCGACGACCAAGAATGGCCCGAAGGCCAATGACCAAAGTGTTGGTGTTGAGAAGCTATACGCTGTGGCCAGAGTCCCTATGAAGGGAATAGCAAGAGCGGCAGGACCCGACCTGTACACTAACGAAGGAACTGACGTTCCTGGCAGAGGGCAAGCAATTTTTAGGACGGCGATAGCTATTGGATTACCTGCCAAGACCAGTGGACAAATCGCACCACAAAGCAGTCTAGCAGTCAAACATGGACTCACGACAAATGCAGGTGTGATAGACTCCGACTACGGAGGAGAAGTGAAGGTGGTCCTAGCCAACCTAGGAGACCAACCATACCGAGTGGAAAAAGGGGACCGGATAGCACAACTGATCATCGCACAAATCGACAGCAGCGAACTACAAGAAGTAACTCAGTTGGACCATACTGAGAGAGGGGATCAAGGATTCGGGAGCCCCAACACCACTATGGGCCAAAGGGTCAAGGGCCAGAGGGCCAAACCAAAAGTGGAAATCAACGAGATATTGGCAAAAGCATTCCAACAATTCTACCGAAGAGGAGAAACAACGGGCATGCCAAGATAAAACGAAGTCGACAACGAAATACAGCTGAAAGCTATCAACATCAGCACAGACCTGGCCCTCAAGAACAAAAGAAACAACGAGGACCAAGACCTCAGGGACACGGTGCGACGAGAATATCATCACCTGTTAGATGTATTCGAAAAAGGAGAAAAAATGACAGTACCACAACACCGACCAGGTATTGATTTGGGAATCGACCTGGAACAAGGAAAAACAGTACCCATCAAAAAGATATACGCCCTCAGTTACAGCCCACTGCAAGAACTTGATCGATACATCAAACAAAACACGAACCGCGGGTGGATTCGAAGGGTGAAGTCAGGAAGGGCTTCGCCAATCATGTTTGTCAAAAAGAAGTATGGCAAACTCAGACAATGGGCCGATTACCGCGCCCTCAACGGAGTCCCCAAGAAGGATCGAGATCCACTACCACTTATTACCAAAGCCCTAGACAGACTAGGAGGAGCCAAATACTTCACTAAGCTCGATATCAAGAACGGTTACCACAACATTCGGATCACAAAAGAGACGAATGGAAGACGACCTTTTCAACAAAACTGGGAACGTACAAATACCTAGTCATGCCATTTGGACTATGCAACCCACCAGGGGCGTTCCAACAATGGATGAATGAGGTCCTTATGGAACACATCGACATGTGTTGCATCGTTTATCTGGATGACGTACTCATATATTCGAACACCCTACAACAACACCGAAAAGGCGTTAGCAACATCCTCTAAGCAATACGAAAATCTGGGAAGAAGATCAAACCATCGAAATGCCAATTCCACAAAAACGAAACAGAATATCTAGGATTTGTCATTGGACAAGAAGGGGTCAAGACAGCCCCAGTCAAGACACAAGCCATTGGGGACTGGAAGACCCCTAAGAAAATATAGGCAATCCAATGCTTCCTAGGTTTCTGCAACTTCTACCGACGATTCATAGAAGGTTTCAGCAGGACGGCCAAACCACTATATGCAAGAACAAAAAAGAAATGCATTGGCAACTGGGAATGGGGAGACAAAGAACGGCAAGCGTTCAACGAATTAAGGACGAAACTCACGACGGCACCAGTCCTGGTCTACTTCGAACCCCTCGCACCGACCAAAATCGAAAAACGGAGGCCGCGAAATACGTCTGCTCCGGTATACTGTCACAACAATACCAGGACGGAAAATGGAGACCAGTGGCGCACCGATCCAAGACAATGTCGGACGCTGAATGCAACTATGACATACACGATAAAGAACTACTGGCGATAGTTCAAGCATTCCACGAATGGAAAAGATACACGGGAGGAAACCCCAAACCAATACGGGTCCTCACAGACCACACGAACTTGGTCACCTTCATAAAGACAAAGGAACTAAACGAACGACAAGCAAAATGGATGCAAGAACTAAGTCAATACAACTTCAAAATCAAATACCGGCCAGGAAAGGAAGGAGGAAAACCAGACGCCCTCATAAGATGAGAAGGGGACCTACCCACAGCAGGAGACAAGAGACTCACTCCAAACGTGCGAATGTTACTGCCAAAAGAACGATACTGGAACATCCCGGACACCGAAGAAATCAAGCTTGACCTGTTGGAAACGACCGAGTTTTCGCCACAAGAACGAAGAAGAGATACAGAAGGCAAGCAACGACGACCCAGAAATCTAAGACGTCAAAAGAAACTTGGATGAAGGAAGAAAAGAAATGAAAGGAGTAGCACTAGGGCTATGCCAATGGAAAGACGGCCTCTTATGGTACCAAGGAAAGATTTGGATACCAAACGACGAAGGGATACGGACCGCTCTTATTGCCAAACACCAGGAACCCCGACAGGCGGGACATGGCCCAACAGCAAAAACTACCGAACTCATCAACCGACGATATTATTGGCCGAAGATAAGACAAGATATCAAACGATTCATGAAGAATTGCGACACATGTCAAAGAACCAAAGTAGTCCGACATGCACCCTACGGATTGCTACAGTCAAACGAGGCCCCCGATCGAGAATGGAAATCAATCGCTATGGACTTCATTATGGACCTGCTGCAATCAGAATGATATGACACCATATTGGTGGTCATCGATAGGCTGACCAAAACGAGCCATTTCATTCCAATCTCAAACAACCTGGACGCACGGCAGTTCGCCAATCTCTTCATGAGGGAGATAGTCAGGCTACAGGGACTACCACACGATATCATCACCGACAGGGGGACGCTATTTACCTCAGACCTATGGAAAGAAACCAGAGGTAAATTAGGAATCGAACGACGACTCAGCACCGCGTTTCACCCACAAACAGACAGACAGACGGAACGAACCAACGCCATATTGGAACAATACCTCCGAGCCTACATCAACTATCAACAAGACCATTGGTGTGGTTACCTACCATGGGCAGAGTTTGCATACAACAATGGCTATCAGGAGACCATAAAGAACACACCCTTCTTTGGGAATTACCGAATCAACCCCGAATACGAGATGATCGGCCATCTGATTCAAGGATAACAGAACAAAGGGGAAGAAATGACTCAATTAGATGAGTCATGGAAAAACGAGATGGTGGCCGCACGATTACGACAAAAAGAAGACTACGATCTAGACAGAAAACCCGATCCGAACCTACAATCCGGAGATATGGTGTGGTTGTTGCCACAGAACATCAAGACCACAAGACCATCGAAGAAACTCGACTACAAGAAAATAGGACCATTTAAAATCTTGGCAAAGATTGGACCATGTGCATATAAGCTGGCCGTACCATCCTCAATGGCCATACACAACACATTACATATCTCCCTTCTCAAAACCTTACGAAGACAACCGATTCCCCTCACAGATCAAAGAACCCCCTCCTCCTATTCAGATAGAGGGGGAAGACGAATACAAACTCGACTAGATCATCGACCCTTCACTCCACTACAACAAGATCCAATACCGAGCTAAGTGGAAAGGCTACTTACCAGAACACGATAAAGTCTGGTACCCCGCAGAAAACTTGAACAATGCAGACCACACAGTCCAACGATTCCACCGGCGGTACCCAGGAAAGCCCGGAATGGATACACGTCACGATCAACAGGTCATCCTCCGCACCTCTCCCGGTCGTTTGACAAGAACGACTCTCAGGCACACCAGAGAGCGACGCCCAGCGCGTCGCTAACAACGCTACTCGCACTAGCCCATCATCCGCGGGCTCGCCCAAAAGAGAGGTGGCACACGCCTCCATGAACTGGACGGACTGCGCCGATGATGGATGTCAAACCCATCTCGGCGAGAAACAAGGGTCAGGCTGGTACCCACAATTCACCAGGGGATCAAGAAAACGAAGTGTCGCCCAGGACTCCGAGTGGCGACTGGAGATGGAAGCAAACCCAGGACAGGACTAGGTCCCACAACAACGCTGTCGAAGGAGAACTAGAAGAGCTCACCACGAAATCACGAGCTAGGAGCATTGTTTCAACGACAATTGCAACGAACACCCATGGGAAAATGTGGACGTTGGATATTACCCCAGACAAGTAGGAGAGAAAGGGGAACTGTCAAAGAATGACAGAAGGGAACACAAGATAAGAAGAGCCGTGAGGACACGGCTAGGGCGAGAGGGGAGCGAAAAAACCATTCCGGAAGTGGAACCTCAGGAAAGGACAATCTTGAACCTCCGAAGCCAACTGGATCACGCTGCCCAAAGCATTGTGGCAAAACCCAATGATTTCAAACAACATGACAAGGAAAAGGAAAAACTCCTACAGACATATAATCGAGTGAAACAGAGGATGCCCCTAAGCGGGGGTATGCTGTGGCAGGGAGGAGTTTAGCATCGTGGGACCGATGCAAGTGGGCGAAGGGAGCTAATGTCATAATTGGTGACTAAGCAAGGCAGACTCTCACATGACTAATATTTATTAGTCATTGGTTTGTTATCTTGGACGCTATGAGATCAGTTGACTCATAGGTTTTCACATGACGACGCAATAGCGTGTCATTGGTTTATTGTTATTGGTTGATATGTGACATGACGCACGATTGTGGTCATGTGGTTTATGTATTTCGCACATGACTCATAGTTATGAGTCATGTATTTCGCGCATGTGACCCCGTTAGGGCACATGACTGGTTTTATCGGTTTTCATTGGTTATGTCACAAACGGTGACTAAGCAAGGCAGACTCTCACATGACTAATAGTTATTAGTCATCGGTGTGTTATCTTTCACACTATGGGATCAGTTGACTCATAGGTTTCCACATGACGACGCAATAGCGTGTCATCGGTTTATTGTGATTGGTTGATATTTGGCATGACGCACGATTGTGGTCATGTGGTTTATGTATTTCGCACATGACTCATAGTTATGAGTCATGGGTCT